>SXGS01316932.1_pt1 | contig 41277 bp, 38 predicted proteins | sample 3174681 | NCBI WGS metagenome assembly SXGS01 (sample SAMN11356861, study PRJNA531348) | freshwater metagenome | isolation source: freshwater sample F1-80 | place: China: Fuxian Lake, Yuxi | collected 2017-12-25 | reverse complement strand
TGCTCTTGATTGGCATGGGAGTGGTGGATACGGTGGTGAATGTCATGTTGGGTTTGAGGATGTATGTTTTCATTAAACTCAGTGTGGCTCTTTGTGGAGCTGCCACTCAAACCCTTCATGACATCTAACCCGGCCATCGCGCCGCGGTTGCAAGCGCACGCCCTCGTGGGCCGGGTCGCTGAGCTTGGGTCGTTAGGCGCACTCACACATCATGCGTAGGGCGATCATCATCGGAGCGATAGTGGTCGGAGGTATCTTCGCCCTCCTGATGTTCTACAGTCTCGCTTACGGCCAGTCGCTTCGTCGCAGCCGAGTCATGCTTGGCCGGGGAGTCCTCAAGCAGGCCCAGCAGCAGCTTGCTGAGACCGGTCGAGTCGAGCCGAACGGTTCATGGCACCCATTCGTGTTCACCAACGATGTTGCAGTTGATGGCGTGATTCACCGCTGTTCGGTGGCGACGCCACTTGCCGGCTTCAATGACGAGGGAGTCTTTGCCATGACCACGAACCAGACATTCATTTGGTTGGGCAAAAAGCGACCGCCCAAGATTATTCCCACGTCTGGATACAGGCCGCGCTTTTTTCCAGAGAGCTTTTGACTATGAGACGTGCGCCTAACCATGCGCTGCAGCGCCTATGAGGGTTGTCAAGAGGGTCGTGGAATTTCCGCCAGGTTTTTCTTTTGTTCGTGGTGAGGCGCTGGCCGCGCGTAGCGGAGTCGCGCGCGAAGCGGTGGGGCCGAATGAACGGCTTGCCGCGTCCGGCACTTCCCAATATGTTCCTCACCTTTTCATTCTAAAAGTTTTCCCTTTCCCTTCCTCCACGGAGGTGTTCTTCCCTGAGTGCGTCGTGAGAACCTGATCGACCGGTGTCGCCGCCTTCGAGTTGTGCCGGACCATTGCGTCCTACACCAGCTTGAGCATCGGTTTGCCCGGATCAATCACCGCTGTGGGGAGCGGCTGCGCTGGCGGCAACAAAACGAACGCGGGTTTGCTCGCCGGTGCGGCGGGCGCGATGGCCGCCACGATCTCATCGGTCGCGCGATCCTTGCTCTTGATTGGCATGGGAGTGGTGGATACGGTGGTCAATGTCATGCTGGGTTTGAGGATGTATGTTTTCATTAAACTCAGTGTGGCTCTTTGTGGAGCTGCCACTCAAACCCTTCATGACATCTAACCCGGCATAGCGTCGTGGTTTGCAATCGTGGCGTCCCGTGGGCCGGGTCGCTGGGCTTGGGCCGTTAGGCGGCACTCCGCGGCTCTTGCTCTGAAATCGCTAACCGCTACACTCACAATATGGTCACCATCACTGAAGTCGAAAAACTCGCATTCGATTTGCCGGACTCCGAGCGCGCCGTCCTGGCATCGCATCTCCTCCGCTCGCTCCCGTCTGTCCTTCACGACGATGACGAGGGTGTGGCAGAGGCGTTGCGCCGGGACGCTGAACTCGACGCCAATCCCGAAGCGGGCATCACGCTCGATCAGCTCGATCAACGAATCAGGGAGCGCCGACGCTGATGCGTCTCGTCCTGCACAGAAGGTTCACACCGATGTTGACGCCATCATGGAGTATTACGAGCGCGTCGCCAGCCGGGAGCTGGCGGACGATTTCTACGTCGAGCTACGCCGCTTCATGCTCGACGCAGCCGAGCGGCCCGAGTCGTTCTCCATCCGCGAGCGCGACCTTCGCCGCGTCAACCTCCATCGTTTCCCTTACCATTTTCTTTTCCGCATTGCCGGCGATGCGGTGCGGGTTCTCGTCGTTCGTCATCATCGGAGGCATCCGTCATTGGGCATTCATCGACGATGAACCGTCGACTAACCATGCGCTGCAGCGCCTCTCCGCCGTCCGTTCGAGCGTTGCGGGTATTCCTGAGCCCACTGTGCGCTCCACCCGCGCCGCCGAGGCCGTTGCTGAGCTTGGGTCGTTAGGCGTCGCTCGCGCATCCGGTGAATGAAAGCCAATGAAAGCACTTTGTCCTGCCATCCTTCTCGTATTCGCAGCGTTCACAACTATCGTTCACCCCCAAGCGACAACCAAGAGCACGCCCGGCACACAAACGGAGGATTGGGTTTATTTGGACAACGGCAAGTTGCGGCTGGGCGTCATTCGCAGTTCAGGCGGCGCTATCGCCTTCCTTGCGCAGTCGGGTTCACCCCGCAACCTCCTCAATCACTTCGACCGGGGCCGACTGGTGCAGCAGTCGTATTACGGCGATAGCGGGCTCCCTCTGGGACAAACGACCGTGGCGCTACAACCTGGTGCAGGGTGGCGATTATCGCGGCAAGAGTCCCCGTCTCCTCGAACTCCGCTCGGACGCCACTAGCCTGTACGCCAAGTCAGTTCCACTTCATTGGGCAACAGGCGCGGAGCTGCCCGAGTGCGTGATGGAGCAGTGGGTCACGTTGGAAGGCAGTCTCGTCCACGCCCGCTTCCAGATGACGTATGGCGGCACGACCACTCATTCAGCACACCATCAGGAAATTCCTGCCATTTTCGTTGATGCGTCCCTCGCAACGCTTGTTACTTATACAGGCACCGCGCCGTGGACGAGCGGGGCGCTAACGCGCCGCACTCCCGGCGCGGACAATGAATACATCAAAATCACGGAGAACTGGGTGGCCTACGTTGACGCAAAGGAATTCGGAGTTGGTGCGTATGTCCCCATCGCTACAGATGTTACTTGCTACCGATTCCTCGGAGGCTCGGGGTCGGATTGCTCGTATGTCGCACCCATCACCACTTTCGCCCTGAAGCCCGGACTCAAATTTACCTACGACGCCTACTTCGCCATTGGTTCACTGGAACAACTGCGAGAACAGTTTTTAGATATCCGAAAGACACTGAATCCGAAATGACCGAAACGCCTCCTGAATAACAGAGCATGTAAGTTGTTAAGCTGGAAGGAGAGTCATGTTGAGAGCTTTGGCTTGGTTTTGGAGATTTTTGAGGCGGCGTGCGGTGGTGGCTGGAGTGATGGCAAAGGCCTTGGCCTCGTCGTAGGGCTGGCCGCTGACGATGAGTGCCCAAAGGATCCGCGCCAGCTTGTGCGCGCCCACGACGATGCCTTCGGCCTTGCCCAAACGCCCCTTGAATCGCCGCACAAATTCTCCCATGCGCCCATGCTCGCGGCTGAGCGCATTGGCGGCCATGCGCAGAATGTTCGCGATCCGGTTGCTCACTTTCCGTGTGCCCGCCTTGAGGACGCGTCCGCCGCTGATCCTGTTGTCCGGACATAATCCCAACCAGCTCGCGAAGGCTTCGGCGCTGCAGAAGCTCTGCCGGATGTGAGCGGACGTTCCCAGCTCGCTCAAGAGCATGCAGAGCACGCCAGACGCATCGAGAAATCCAATGGTGGATTTGAAAGTATCAATTCAGCGAATGGCCAGGTCACGCAGTAACCTGACGCCCTATGAATACGATGAACTGTACCACCAAAATGAAATCACAACTGAATTTCGCACTCGCATGTTGCCTTGTGGTGGCTGCGAGTTTCTTTATCTCTGCGTGCCAGAGACAACCAACGGCGGTCAACGCCGCTGATCCTGCCGACGTGTATGCCTTGGTCTCCGTCAACGGGAAACCCGTGCCGGCCAGTGTGTCTCATTCAGGCACCACCTTGCTGGTGCGCTCGGGCGCTTTCACCATCAATGCCGATGGCTCGTGCAGCAGTAAGATGATCTTCGTCCCTCCTTCGGGGACTGAGGCCACACGGGAGGTGAGCGCAGCCTATACTAGGGATGGCTCAAAGTTGACCATGCGGTGGAAAGGCGCTGGGAAGACGGTCGGGACCACTGATGGCAACAGCTTCACCATGGAAAACGAAGGGATGGTGCTTGTTTACAGGAAGTGAATGAAGGGGGGGAAGGATCGCTCGGCGTCATGCGAGGAGGCCGATGAGCCACAAGGTTTGGTTCGATCGGCAACGATGTGCTGGTTCAGGATTGACTGCTCACGCATTGCAGAGTTACTTTGCGCTACAAAGCTGATGATCTTGAGAGGACCAATGGACGCAAACATGCACGACGGCGGACGGCGCAGGAGTGTCTGGAAGACCCCTGCATTGGTCACAGTGCTCTTCCTGATGATACCACTGCTGGGAAACACCTTTGTCGATGGATGGAACTGGTCTCCTGGCGGCTTTGTGAGGTTCGGCATTATCGTCTTCGTCATTTCTTTCACATACCAACTGGTAACCCGGAACCGGAACAGGGACGCGATCGCCTACAGAGCCGCCGTCGGCATTGCGTTTTTGGCGGCGTTCCTCCTCATGTGGGGGAACTTCGTCCAAATGGCCGATCTGAATCCTGCGGCCGCGATGTATTTCGGGGTGCCCATTGTGGGGATGATCGGCGCCGCTGTGGCGCGCTTGCGGCCAAACGGCATGGCGCGCGCCTTGTTCGTCACCGCTCTCGCTCAAGGCTTGGTCCTTTCGAGTGTGCTGATCATGCTAATGAATCGGAATCCTCAGATTACCTCCTGGACGCCGCCTGAATTGAGGGGGTTTGCCGGGAATGCGATCAACGGCTTGCTGTTTGTCGGATCGGCGCTGTTGTTTCGGAGAGCCGCTCGTCAGAAATCCGCACCGGGCATCGCATAACAAGGTCTCAGCGGCGAACAACCACTCCTCCGTTCCCGTTCATTCATCGAGGGCTTGGGCGACGCTCTCGACTTGCCTCAGAATTCCCGCGGGACGATTGCGATTGCGCTCCGTTTCATCACTGGTGATTCGCAGGCGGACCATAATTGGATAAAGAATGGCAAGATCGGATTAGAGCCACAGACCGACGGTGCCGACGATTAGCGCATTGTTGAAGGTCTGAATGCAAACGATTGAGGAACCACCAGCTGCGACGTCCTTTCGCGCGAACGCCGGAAATGGCGCCGCGGGGGCTGGATCTCATTCGAGCTCAAAAGTCGTACAGGAAGGACAGAGCGGCTTTCGGCCTCTTTGTTTCCATTGTGGCAATGTTTGCCGCAGCGGGAATTTCACCGTGCATGGCAAGAAGTTTTGCTGCGTTGGTTGCCAGACGGTCTTCGAGCTTCTGTCTGAGAATGGCTTGGATCAGTTTTATCAGTTGAGTCCGACTTCGGGTGTTCGAATCGCAGAGAGAATCGACGCCGCGCAATTCGAGTACCTTGATGATCCGGCGATACGGGGGCGGCTGGTGGACTATTCGGATCCGCACCTGACGCGAGTGACGTTTCACGTTCCGAGTATTCACTGCATCGCGTGTGTCTGGCTTTTGGAGAATCTATTTCGGCTCCAGCCTGGTATTGGTCAATCCATGGTCAACTTCCCCAGGAAGGAAGTTGCGATCCGGTTCAACACAGCGGATGTCAAGTTGAGTGAAGTGGTGCGCTTGCTCGCCCGGCTGGGTTACGAGCCAGACCTCAAACTGTCGGATCTTGAACCGTCCAAGCCCGCGATCTCCCGTCGGCTGTGGATGCAACTGGGGTTCGCGGGGTTTGCGTTTGGAAACACGATGTTGTTCAGCATCTCGGATTATCTGGGGCTGGACGATTTCAGTGGACCGAGTTTCAGATCGCAGGTGGGCTGGCTCAGTCTGGTGCTCGCCATCCCCGTGGTGACCTACAGCGCACTGGATTATTGGCGCGCAGCCTGGGTGAGCCTGCAGCAGCGATTGTTGAACATCGATGTGCCGATAGCCGCGGGAATTGCGGCATTGTTTGCGCAAAGCTGCTACTCGGTGATCGCCGGTCGTGGTGATGCCTACTTCGACTCGCTTTCAGGACTGCTCTTCTTCCTTTTACTCGGGCGGTTGTTCCAACAAAAGACATACGACCGGCTTGCTTTTGATCGCGACTACAAGTCCTTCTTCCCCTTGTCGATCACGCGCGTGGTTGACTCGCGGCGAGATGGCGATCTCAGCGAGAAAACAGGCGCTGAAGAACGGGTTTCGCTCGCGCAACTCCGGGTTGGCGACCGATTGGTGATTCGGAATGGAGAACTGATTCCAGCGGACGCAGTTCTCCTCGATGGTCCGGCCTTGATTGACTACAGCTTTGTGACTGGAGAATCCGAGCCGGTGGAGAAACGGAGCGGGGATTACATATACGCCGGTGGAAGACAGACCGGCGGTGCTCTCGAGGTTGAAACGGTGAAGAGCGTATCCCAGAGCTATCTCACCTCACTCTGGAATCAAGATGCGTTCCGTAAGGACCGGATAGAGTCTCTCAACGTCCTCACCAATACGTACAGCCAGCGGTTCACCCGGATTGTCGTCGCGCTCGCGGTCGGGGCGGCGTTGTTCTGGGCGGTGGTTGATCCCGCGGTCTCATTGAAGGCGTTCACATCGATATTGATCGTTGCTTGTCCATGCGCGCTGGCGCTGGCTGCGCCGTTTGCCTCGGGCACCGGTCAGCGTGTGCTGGGCAAGAGGAATGCATTTCTGAAGAATCCTTCCATCCTGGAGACGCTCGCAAAAGTAGATGCCATCGTCTTTGACAAGACTGGAACACTGACCGGAGCAGGTGCCGGATCGGTCGATTGGCTCGGCACACCGCTCTCACTGGAAGAGCAGTCGTGGCTCTACTCGATGACGCGGCACTCGACTCACCCACTTGCGGTCCGCGTGGGGGATTCGTTGATGGGTGAACATTTTCCGGAGCAGGTGCGTTCGTTTCTCGAAACTGCTGGAGGCGGCATGGAAGGAATTGTAGCTGGACGCAAGATCCGCATGGGATCGCTGGCCTGGCTGGGGTCACTCGGTGTTTTAGATAAAAGTCTTAATGCAGTCGCCGAATGTGTTTCTTCGTTGAAGCAGGGAATCGAGAATCAGGATTGCGAACGACAGGTTGCAGGAAGTGCCGTCCACGTAGCAATTGACGGCAGCTATCGGGGCCATTTCACCCTTTCCAGCGCAGTTCGACGTCACACAGATCGGCTTCTTTCCAAACTCAGCCATGAATATGAACTGGCTCTGTTGAGCGGCGATAACGACCAGGAACGATGCCGGTTCGTCAGCCTGTTTGGTTCATCGGCCCAGTTGCATTTCAAGCAGAGTCCCCTGGATAAACTTGAATTCATTCGTCGGCTTCAAAAGGCAGGGAAGACCGTGATGATGGTCGGTGATGGACTCAACGACGCGGGCGCTTTGAAGCAGAGTGATGTCGGGGTGGCGGTGGTGGAAAACATCGGCACGTTTTCCCCCGCGAGCGACGTCATCATCGAATCCGCCGCAGTAGCACGCATCAGTGAGATGCTGAAGTACTCGAAGCAGTGTGTCCAGGTGGTCCGGGCGGCATTCGTGATTTCCTCGATCTACAACGTGATCGGCATTGCCATTGCAGGGAGCGCGCGTCTTTCGCCTGTGGTCTGCGCGGTTCTGATGCCGCTTAGTTCAGTGACGGTGGTGGCGTTCGCTTGCGGTGCGGTGGCGTGGTGCGGGAGGCAACTCGATCACAGTGAAGCCCGGAATTCAGCGATGCCGCGGCCCCCGGCTGGCACGCAAGGTTATGAACTTGTGACTGGCGATTTGAGGCCTGCGGAGGTTCTGACATGAGCGTTATTTTTCTGCTGATCCCACTGAGCATTCTCATCGCCGCTGGATTTCTTGGCGCATTCATCTGGGCGGTGCGGTCGGGGCAGTATGAGGACACCACCACACCATCCATGCGCCTGCTGCTGGATGACAAACTGCCGACACAGCGCAAGCGTCCTGACAATTGTTCAACCGACACCATGACAAACAACAAGCAATGAAAGTAGATACATTTCGATACGACAACCGGATCGTCCGCGCGTTTGCCATTGTCACCATTATTTGGGGCATTGTGGGATTTGCGGCGGGCCTGCTTATCGCCTGTCAGCTATTTCTGCCTGAGCTGAACCTCAACCTCCAGTACACGACGTTCGGACGGCTGCGTCCGCTCCACACCAATGCTGTGATCTTCGCGTTTGTGGGCAATGGGATGTTCTGTGGGATCTACTATTCACTGCAACGACTCTGCAAAGCCCGCATGTTCAGCGACGCCCTGAGTTGGATCAATTTCTGGGGCTGGCAGGCGATCATCGTGTCCGCCGCGGTGACGCTGCCGCTCGGCATCACCACGAGCAAGGAGTATGCGGAACTTGAGTGGCCCATCGACATCGCGATTGCGGTGATCTGGGTGGCGTTCACGATCAATATGTTCGGCACGATATTGAAGCGGCGGGAGAAACACATTTACGTCGCCATCTGGTTTTACATCGCCACGGCCATCACCGTCGCGGTTCTGCACATTGGCAACTCGCTTGCGATGCCCGCAGGCTTTCTGAAGAGCTACTCCATCTACGCCGGCGTCCAGGATGCCCTGATGCAATGGTGGTATGGGCATAACGCCGTGGCGTTCTTTCTCACCACGCCATTCCTCGGACTGATGTACTATTTCCTTCCCAAGGCCGCCGATCGCCCCGTGTTCAGCTACCGACTCTCGATCATTCACTTCTGGGGGTTGATCTTCATATACATCTGGGCGGGGCCGCATCACCTGCTTTACACCGCGCTCCCGGATTGGGCGCAGTCCCTTGGAATGGTGTTCAGTGTGATACTCGTTGCGCCATCGTGGGGCGGGATGTTGAACGGTTTGCTTACGCTTCGTGGCGCCTGGCACAAGCTCCGTGAGGAACCGATGCTCAAGTTCATGATCGTCGCCCTCACCGCCTATGGCATGGCGACACTCGAAGGGCCGGTGCTCGCCATAAAATCCGTCAACGCTCTTTCGCACTACACTGACTGGACGATCGCGCATGTTCACACAGGCGCTCTTGGATGGAACGGATTCTTCATCTTCTCGATGCTTTATTGGCTGATGCCGAAACTCTACAACACCCGGCTCTACTCGCAAAAGCTGGCCAACTGGCATTTCTGGATTGGACTGCTCGGCATGGTGTTCTACGTCGTCCCGATGTACTGGAGCGGAATCACTCAGGGGTTGATGTGGAAGGAATTCACCAGCGAAGGGTTCATGCAGTATCCAAACTTCCTGGAAACCGTCCTGCAGCTTTTCCCGATGTATCGGCTGCGCGCCATTGGCGGTTCGCTCTACATCCTGAGTTCTTTGAACTTTGCCTACAACATGTGGAAGACGTGCGCGAGCGGTAAATTCATTCCTGAGCAGGAAGCGCAGGCCGCTCCCATCAACGAACAGGAGACCCACACAGGAGAACGAAATCCCTGGGGGCACCGCATTCTGGAGTCCAAACCAGTGCTCTTCAGCGTCCTGACGTTTGTGGCGATTCTCATCGGCGGAGTGGTCGAAATCATACCGATGTATGTGATCAGGGAGAACGTTCCTACCATTTCGAGCGTGAAGCCTTACACGCCGCTCGAAGTGCTCGGGCGCGACCTGTACATCCGTGAGGGCTGTGTCGGTTGCCATTCCCAGATGATCCGGCCGTTTCGTTCTGAGACGGAGCGTTACGGCGAATACTCCAAGGCCGGTGAATTTGTCCATGATCATCCGTTCCTGTGGGGTTCGAAGCGTAGTGGACCGGACTTGCATCGCATCGGAGGTAAGTACCCAGATGCATGGCATTTCAACCACATGGATGATCCGCGCACCACGTCGCCGGGCTCCATGATGCCGCGATATTCATGGTTACTTTCGCAAAAGCTGGAAACCAATTCTCTTCCGGCGCGACTCAAAGCCCTCGGGGCGGTGGGTGTTCCTTACACCGAGGCGGAAATCGCGGATGCCGCAAAAAACCTGGAGGATCAATCCAAGAAGATCGTCACAAACCTGGCCGTCGGTGCCATCACAAATGCTCCTCCTGATCGCGAGATCATCGCGATGATCGCCTATTTGCAGCGGCTTGGCACCGACATCAAAGCGCAACCAACCCCCGCAGCCGCAGCCCCTAAAACAGCCGCTGTTGAATCGAGCCAAACTCCACGCAACTGACTCACTTATGATCAAATCTGTCTTGACGCATATCGGAGGCATCGAGAATTACGGCATCATCTCGATCTGCATGTTCTTCGCCGTGTTCTGCGGAACGTTTGCCCGGGCGATGCTGGTCAAAAAGTCCTTTGCGGAACGGATGAGTGCCCTGCCTCTGAGCGATGGAACCGTTCACACACTGACTGGAGGAGATTCGCGCCATGAATAAAGATCCCAATGAACCGCTGCTGGAAGGCCACGAGGCCGACGGCATCAAGGAACTCGACAACAACCTGCCGCGCTGGTGGGTGTGGTTGTTCAACATCACGATCATCTTCTCGGTGATTTACATGGCCTATTACCATGTGCTCGGCAAAGGCAATCTTCAGATCGCTGAGTATGAGCTGGAGAAATCCGCAGGCGACAGAATCAAAGCCGAATCGGTAGCCAAGTTTGAGGCGACCATCGGCACGCTGACGCCTTCGAAGGATCAGAGCGTGCTCTCGCAAGGATTGCAGACTTACACGACTCTCTGCGCACCGTGTCACCGGCCTGATGGCGGCGGGCTCGTTGGGCCGAATCTGTGCGACGACTACTGGATCCACGGCTCGAACTATGTGGACAATGTGAAGACCATCATCAATGGGATTCCAGAGAAAGGAATGTTGACTTGGCGCGGAGTGCTGAAGCCGAACGAAATCCAGGCTGTGGCCAGTTACATCTACACATTTCGAGGCACCACGCCACCAAGCCCCAAGCCACGCGAGGATCAAGCTCCCGCCTCCACGGGGCCGAGTCCGTTCGAGTGACCTTCTTTGAATGATTCATGCCCTCCGAACATTGTGATGAATTCCCGGCTTGAAGAACTCCGATGATGGCGACCGAAGAGCAACCGCAGGCCGGGCACGAATCTCAGGAAATCTCGCAAGACATCGACTGGAAGGATTACCGGGATCATCTCGCCACGGCGGACAAGGAGGGCCGCCGCAAGTGGGTTTACGCGAAGAAGCCCGGCGGCAAGTGGCACCGACGGCGCACATGGGTCAGCATCATCCTGATCACGATCATGTTCGCCGGGCCGTGGGTTCGCATCACCGGCAACCCACTTTTGATGATCAACATCGTTGAGCGTCGATTTTCGATCCTTGGCCAGATCTTCTGGCCTCAAGATGCGGTGATCTTTGCCGTGGCGATGCTCATCTTCATCACCGGCATCATCATTTTCACGACGGCATTCGGGCGGCTTTGGTGCGGTTGGACCTGCCCGCAAACAGTGATGATGGAGATGGTTTTCCGAAAACTGGAGTACCTGCTGGAAGGCGATGCTCACGAACAACGCGTTCTCAATGCGTCGCCATGGACTGCTGGAAAGGTTTTGAGGAAAGGTCTCAAGCACGCTTGCTTCCTCGGCATCTCATTCATCATAGGCAATACTCTGCTTGCCTACATCATTGGAAGTGACCAGTTGCTGGCGATCCAGTTTGACGATCCCAAGAATCACATCACCGGGCTGACGTTCATGATGCTGTTCACGCTGGTGTTCTATGCGATCTTCGCAAGGTTCCGCGAACAGGCCTGTACCTTCATCTGCCCCTATGGCCGCCTCCAGTCTGCGATGCTCGATGAGAATTCGATGGTGGTTTCCTACGATAGGAAGCGTGGTGAGACCCGAGCACCCCTCCATCGCGGGCAGAGCCACGAACAGCGCCGTGCCGCTGGTGCCGGCGATTGCATCAGTTGTCACCAATGTGTCGCCGTGTGCCCGACGGGAATCGACATTCGCAACGGCCTCCAAATGGAGTGTGTGAATTGCACGGCATGCATTGATGCGTGCGATGCCATCATGGACAAGATCAAACGCCCACGTGGTCTGATAAGATTCGCTTCGCACGACAATATCGAGAAGGGAGAGCGGCAACGATTTACTCCCCGGATGATTGCTTATTCGGTCGTCTTGACGGCGTTGGTGAGTCTGTTTCTGGTTCTCGTCTATACTCGTTCCGACGTGGAGACTGCCTTTCTCCGTGCGCCGGGCACCCTTTACCAGCAGGCCGCCGATGGTCGGATCAGCAATCTTTACACGTTGAAGATCGTGAACAAGACGCTGAAGGACATTCCAATTGAATTGAGACTCATGAACAGCCGTGCCTCTCTGAAGGTGATGGGATTTGGAGACCTGGTGGTTCCCGCAGCAAAGGTGGCGCAAACATCCGTCCTGATCGAGATCGAACGGGACTCGCTCAACGGACTGGGAACGAAGTTGCAGGTGGGGTTGTACCACAAGACAACAGGTAGGCTCCTGGAACGCATGAACACTGTATTTGCAGGCCCTCGATGGTGATTACCATGAAAGCAATGCCGACCGCCAATAGCGCTCACATCTGGCCTTACGCCATTACTGCCTACTTCGCCGTCTTCATCGCGGCGCTGGCCATTTTCGTCGCCTGGGCTCTCCGGCAACGAATGGATCTGGTACGACCCGACTACTACGAGCACGAGATGCTTTATCAGCGCGAGATCGACCGGTTGAACCGGAGCGTGCAAATCGATCCTGCTGTCCAATTAAGTTACGACGACAAGTCCCGTCAGGTTGTACTGTCACTGCCAGCCAGCCAATGGGGAAGCAGTGCTGCTGGAACGGTGGAGTTCTATCGCCCATCTGACGCCAGATCAGACCGCAAAGTGTCGCTCGCCCTGGATGCGAATGGAAGGCAGCTAATGGACGTTCGCCAGTATCCTCCGGGCCTGTGGAAGGTCCGGATCAACTGGTCAGTGGACGGTAATGACTACGGCGTCCATCGGTCGATCGTCGTTGGTTCCGGCGGTGGTTGATTGGACTCTGAAACAGGGAAAGCTTCATGGAACTCTGGAGTGCATTTTTGTTGGGTTTGGCGGGAAGCATCCATTGCGCTGGAATGTGCGGACCACTCGTCCTGGCGCTTCCGAAGGCGCGCGTCGGGGACGCAATGTGGGTGGCCGGACGGGGCGCCTACAACTCAGGGCGTATTTCGACTTACTCTTTGATGGGTGCTTGTTGCGGAGCACTGGGCGAAAGACTGGCGATCGCAGGCATTCAGCGATGGGTATCACTGGCCGCGGGCGCGTTGGTGCTTCTCAGTTTGCTCCCCAGATCGCGACTCACCCCGGGTGCGTTCCTCGAACGATATGCCGGGAAGGTCAAGCTGGCGGTTTCCCGACTGCTCCGCGCGCGGACGCTTGGGTCGTTGTTTGGCTTGGGGCTGATGAACGGAATTCTTCCATGTGGTCTAGTGTATGTGGCTTTGGCGGCTGCCGTGGCATCGAGCGACCTGATCCACGGTGCGGCCTTCATGGGCCTGTTTGGATTGGGCACGACACCGATGATGCTCGCGGTGGGGTTTGTCGGGCCAAAGCTCGCAGTGAATCTGCGATGGAAGCTGCAAGGGATGGCACCGCTGGCCGCAGTCACGGTGGGGTTGTTGCTGGTTTTGAGAGGGCTGGCTCTGGGTATTCCCTACGTGAGTCCGGAGGTGGAAGCCGGGCAAATCCAGTGTGTCAATTGCCATTGAGATGCTCGAATTTCCGCACTGATGGATCATAGTTGTGGCTTGGGAAATTCAAGTAAGGGCATCCCTTAGTTCTCATAGCGAGAACCCATTAGAATGGGGTGGTGGTCGTCCCGATTGTTGCCAAGAATTGTTTAGCCTACGTTGCAGTCATGCAAACAATTCCTGCAAACATACCAGAGCAAACCGGTAAGTCGGATTGTCGAGTTGACGTGGCAGAGACAAAACCTGTCGATCGCCAGCGTCCACGAAACAACGGCAGGCAAACAACTCCCAGCGATCCCGAGAGAAGCATGAACGTGGCCTTTGCTGAAACCGAGGCCCACGGACATGGGTTGGATCACGACAACATCTTTGATGCGGTCATTCACTCGCCCGTCTATCGCGAGTATGAGAGGGCTTTTTCGGAAACGACCGGATTGCCTGTGAGCTTCAGACCCGTCGAGTCATGGCAATTGCCCCATCATGGGCGGAAGAACGAAAACGCTCTCTGCTCGCTGATGGCTTCCAAGAGCCGCGCCTGCGCGGCATGCCTCCAGGTGCAACAGCAGTTGTCGGAAACTGCCCGTTACGAAGCGCAAACGGTCATCTGCCCGATCGGTTTGTGTGACAGCGCTGTCCCGGTAAAGCTCGGAGAAAAGCTCATTGGCTTTCTCCAGACCGGCCAGGTTTTCCGGCGGAAACCAGACAGCGCACAATTCAAGAAAGCTGCGAAGCTCGTTGCTGATTGGGGTGTCGAAGTCGGGCGTGATGAACTCAAGGCGGCATATTTTGGCACGCGCGTGCTTCCGTCCAAACAGTATGATGCGATGGTGAAGCTTCTGGCCATCTTCGCCGAACACATCGCCATGGTGAGCAACCAGATTGCGGTGCGCCAGCAGAACTCGGAATCGCCGGTGATCACCCGTGCTAAACAGTTCATCCGGGATCATCAGACGGAGGAACTTTCCCTGGGGCAGGTTGCCAAGGCAGTGAACACAAGCACCTTTTACTTTTGTAAAATGTTCAAGAAAGTGACGGGCCTGAATTTCACTGATTACGTTTCGCGCGTCCGGATCGAGAAGGCGAAGAATCTTCTGTTGAATCCCAATCTGCGCGTCAGTGAGATTGCGTTCGAGATCGGCTTCCAATCTCTCACCCACTTCAATCGAGTCTTCAAGAAAGTCATTGGTGAGTCTCCAACGGAATATCGAAGCCGGCTGGTGAGCTGACAGCGGTGACAGTGGTTTATCGCGGATGGGATGCGCAGGGGCACAGAGAGTGTCCCTGCATTATCCGTTCTACAGAGTGCTTGCTGTATGGGTTGGACTTCGTCACACCCGAGCGTCTCATCAAGTCAGCCTGGAGATTTGCGCTGTTTTCCAAATTCAGAGTCAGAACTTGCAAAAGTCAGGCCCTGTTCAATTAGCTTTGCCGACCGATTGAATTCCGGCCACTTTGAATCAATGCAACGCGAAGTAGTGATTCTGGTGGTGGAAGATGATCATGGCCATGCCCGACTCATCGAAAAAAACCTCCGGCGCGCAGGGTTGAACAACCGCATTGAAAGGTTCGAGGATGGACAGGACGTTCTCGATTTTCTGTTCAGGCGCGGGGACGGCCAAAAGCGTCAAATGGATGTCGCTTACCTGCTTCTGCTGGACATTCGCATGCCTAAAGTTGATGGCATCGAGGTGTTACGCCAGGTGAAGGCGGATCCTGAATTGAAAAAGATCCCAGTCAGCATGCTGACAACCACCGATGATCCTCGGGAAGTCGAAAAATGCCACGCTCTGGGTTGCAACAATTACATCGTGAAGCCGGTCGATTATGAGAAGTTTGCCGAAGCGATCAAGCGGCTCGGGATGTTTATCACGCTGGTGCAGGTTCCTGATGTCGGCTCCATCGGTTAGTAAGCGCCGCTCGTGTCCACTTCTGCTCCATCGGTTCTGATCGTTGAAGACGACAGCGGACTGCTTGTCCTGATCGCAAGATGCTTGAGGCGGGAGGGACTCGGGGTCTCGACGGCTGCATCCTGTGAGGAGGCTTCGCGGCAGCTTCGCGAGTTCACCCCCAATTTGCTGCTGCTTGACCTCAAATTACCGGATGCCCAGGGACATGAATTGATCGAGCGCATTGGGGCGGGCACTGTGGAACGTCCGTTCATCATCATGACTGGACAGGGAGATGAAAGAGTGGCTGTTGAAATGATGAAGCGGGGAGCTCTGGATTACCTGGTCAAGGATCGCGATTTTCTCGAACTGCTGCCAGCACGGGTGGGGCGCGCTTTGGCGCAGTTGGCCAAGGATCGAAAGATTGTGGAGGCGGAAGAAGCATTGCGGCGCGAGCATGCCTTTACCAACGCTCTTCTTCACACATCCGCGGCGCTGGTGGTGGTATTGGATGGCGGAGGGAGAATTGTGCGTTTCAATCCCGCATGTGAACGGATGAGTGGCTTTGCGTTTTCAGAAGTTCATGGGCGAGTGCTCTGGGAGATCCTGTCGCCCGAAGCGGAGCGGGAGGCGGCTCAGGAGGCGTTTCAGTGTTTATGGGAGCACAAGGAGGCCGTTCAAACCGAGCAGACCTGGTTCTCGCGAAGTGGCGAGAGGAGGCTCATCGCATGGTCCCACGCCACCTTGCGCGATGCTGCGGACCGTGCGGAGTACGTCATGGGCACCGGGATTGACATCACTGACCGTCGCAGACTTGAACAGGAGATTCTTCAAGTCAGCGAGATCGAGCAACGGCGCATCGGTCACGACCTTCACGATGGAATCTGCCAATACCTTGTGGGAGTCGAACTGATGAGCCAGGTGTTGCGACGCAATGTCGAGCGACGGTCCAAGGCCCTGGGCGAACAGATTTCTCAAATTGCGGAACACGTTCGTGAGGCCATTGCCCAGACTCGTTCGCTGGCCCGCGGACTTTCGCCAGTGCTGCTCGATGCGGATGGCTTGATGACGGCGTTGACGGAGCTTGCCGCCAGCACTGAGAAGCTTTTCAAAGTCCGCTGTCTGTTCCATTCCCTGGGGCGAACGAAAGTAACGGATCACGCGACTGCGACGCATCTCTACCGAATCGCGCAGGAGGCCGTGAACAATGCGGCCAAGCACGCTCACGCCAGCTTGATAGACATCAAACTGGTTGCTGCGACAGGTCGATTGATGATCGAAGTGACGGACGACGGGACCGGGTTGCCGGAAGCGGCGACGAGGCGCGCTGGAATGGGGCTTCACATCATGCAGTACCGGGCGAGCATGATCAGAGCGACACTGACCGTGGCACGCGGGGTGGAGCGCGGCACGGTCGTGACTTGCTCACTGCCGCGGGGTGCATCAAAGTCCAGAGCGAAGTGAAATCCGCCAAGACTAAAAAAGCATCCCCAGGCGCTGTCGCCCGCAAGAAAGTCTTCCTTGTGGACGATCACCCCATCATGCGCCAGGGATTGAAGCAGTTGATCGACAACGAGCCGGACCTGTCAGTTTGCGGCGAAGCGGCTGATTCGCATGAAGCGATCACCGGCATCCAGGCGCTGACGCCAGACCTGGTGTTGCTCGACATTTCTCTTCCCGGCCGGAGCGGTCTTGAGTTGCTCAAGGATCTTCATGCATTGCGGCCGGGAATTCTGGTGCTGGTCGTTTCGATGCATGACGAGTCGCTCTACGTCGAGCGCGTGCTGAAAGCAGGGGGACGCGGTTACATCATGAAACAGGAGGGTGGAGAGAAGTTTCTCGAAGCGATCCGGCATGTTCTCAAGGGGCAGATTTACGTGAGCCAAAAGATGTCAGCCAAACTTCTGGAAATCTTCTCAGGTCGCCGGGAGGAGGCCGCCAGTTCGCCTGTGGAATTCCTGACCGACAGGGAATTTGAAGTGTTTCAGTTGATTGGAGCGGGCAGGAGTACGCGGGAGATCGCCAACGAACTGAAATTGAGCGTCAAGACGGTCGAAGTTCACCGCATCAACATCAAGGAGAAGCTCAAGCTCAACACTTCCAATGAACTCATCTGGTATGCCGTGCGCTGGGGCGAATCCCAAAGCCCGCCGGCATGACACGAGGCAACTCCAGGCTCGCCAAACAACCAGAGCACATTTTCAAACACCTTTCATCAGTTCATGGTGTGACAGAACAGCGCATTTCCAGCGGAAAACGTGGCATTTCAAAAAAAACAGGCGCAAAATTGTCTTTGCGCCTGCGTGCTATTGCGATCCACCGCGACTCAGCGGCGGCGAATTTTCACCTTGGGACCGGCAGGGGCGTCCTGGATAGTCAGCGAGGCTTTTGGCGCCAACAAATTGATTGTGTAGGACGGATTGGCAAGCAACGCGAGGATCACGGCTTCATTACCTTCAACAAGGCTGTCCTGAATCGGTTTTGCTTGCAGTGCGATGCTGGTTGAGCCGGCTGGAATTGTGATGGTGGTGTCTATTTGTTGATAGTCAGTGCCGTTGGTCGCGGTGCCTCCTATCTTCAAGGAAATTATCAAGTCGCTGGCCACTGCCACATTTGAAGTGACCGTGAACGTTCCGGTGTCAGGCCCGACTTCCGAAGCCGTGGAATCCGTGACAGCCATCGAGATAACTGGTATGATCGGAGGAGGGGGAGTCGGAACTGGAGCTGCGATCGTTGCTGAAGCAAAAATTCCCTGACTCAGATTGAAGTAGCTTCCGCTGCCGGAGACTTCGAGTTTTTCGGCACGGACCTCATAGCCATAGCTCCCTGGGGCGACGCTGGTATCGGTGAAACTCGTGGAAGTCACGGCTGAGGTGTTGATGCGCACGAATGCACCCGAAGGACTCGTCGCGCGGTAGATATGATATCCAGACACCTGATCTGCTGAAGGCGTCCATGTGAGCGTGACGTCGCCTCCGCTGACCGAGGAGGCGAGGCCGGATGCCGGAGCGACGGTATGCAGACGCAGTGTTGGATCACCGAGCAGCGCGACATGCACTTGAAATGCACCGTAGTTTTGTTGCTGATAAGTTCCGAGGTTATTCTGGCTTGCTGCGGCGCTGAAACCGATTGGCTCGCCGAGCCCCATGTGATGGAAGAACCAGTTTGGGCGGCCTGCCCAGGCACTGGTGAGCGTGTAGGAAGGCGACGCCAGTGCAGCTCGGAGGAAATTATCCTGTGAATCCCAGTCCCCAAAGTAGCTGCCGAAATAGGCGGTGAACACGGCGCGCAGATCGTTCGAGGCGAAGTCCGACGTGGTGGCAACTCCGGCGGCGCTGGTGAATGTTCCCGGTCCGCAGCCGTAAGCCCAGAGGTAATTCTGACTGCTCAATGTGGAAACGAACTGACCCGCAGGAGCGGAGCTGATGTTCGATGCGCCGAAGAAAGGGGCGAAGTTACGCCAGCCGTTGGCCGCAAAAGCCTCATTGTTGAATGTGCCAAATGAATCGACCACAAGACCCCGGCGGTCAGCATCGATGAGTTTGTGGCGGAAGTTATGATCCTTGTTCAGATATTGGCGCAGGAGTTCGGTTTCCGATTTGGAGAATGAAGGAAGATTGCTCAAGTCAACGCGTCCAACCTGGAGTTTCACGATCGAGGGCACGGTTGACTCGTCGAACTTTCCATCGCCTGGAATGTTATGGTTCCTTGCGCTGCTGGCCTTGATGGAATTTACACGAATGTCCGACCAGGCACCGTCGAGATCGCCGTAGTAAATATCCGATGGCCATGCTCCAAGGTGGTCAGGATTATGGCCGTCCGGAACAATGTTTCCAGAGTAGGCCACCGGAACATGTCCGAAAAGGAAGACAGATTTAACGTTCGCGGGATCGCTTGCGTAATCCGCTTGAATCAGTGCTTTCACGCTGGCGGGCGAATCGGTGCTCGCAACGTCATGGCGAAGCACGCCCCAGCCGTCGCCCGTCAGATCCTGCTCGAGACGGCTCAGTTCGGACGCGAGCGCGGCACTGTGAGCGTTGTCAACGATGAGGATTACTTTGCCGCGATTATGCGTGGCGGGCACTTCGATGCCGGCATACACGTAACCGAAACCATTGTAGCCGCTGGCGATTTTCTGCACTTGATATTCGTAAGCGACTCCGGCGGACACGGCGTCATCGGAATAGCTGATTACCGTCCCAGGCAACGAGACAACCGGGTTCCAATCGCTAGCATCACGAGATTTTTTCGAAACGATGTAGCTGGTCGGCGTTCCAGAAGAATCCTGTGGCCAGCTCAGATTGATCTGAGCGGGCGAGGATTGCACCTGTGCGCTGAGCTGTACGGCGAAGTCTGAAGTTTGAGCTCCGTGCGTGACCATGGACGATATGACCAGCGCAGTAGAGAAGAGGAAAAGTTTCGGACGGAGGAAGCGTTCATCGCTTCCATTCGCCCCCAGAGGAGTGATTCGCAAAGCATCCATGCTGCTGAATGGATCGGCATGGCGGGCTTGCGAGTTGAGGGCTTTATCGTCTGATTACGCTGTAGGACGATGACCGATACGGAGATGGACTGATGGATGACAATTGGACAGGATTGTCCGTGTGTAAGACAATCCACGCCTCGACGAAGGTTTTCAAACAGGCAACAGGGGGGTGGCTCCCGAGCCCTATTGGTTGGGCATCATGCGATCCAGTATGAATCCCTTGGATTTGCCGTCGAGTTGATCGCGAACGGATCGGGCCCGGGCGGCGATAAATCGTTTGATCTGATGTCCAGTTCGTCGCGGATCAGTAGGATCCCCCGTCCAGCGCGGTAGCTTTCGTTCAGCGACCGCCTCCTCGAAGCGTTCCAGCCGGAAGGTTGACTCAGCGGCGACTGAGTCACGGATGGCAGCGGCGAGTTCATCGATGCGGCGGCCAAGGCGATCGGAAGTAAACTTGGTGGCCAGCAATTCGCGCATCTGTTCACGGTAGGTTTTGCGAAATTCCTCGACACGCATCACTCTATCCAGGAATCGATTCTCGCCTACCCAGGGATGCCAGATGTCAGCGCGCTCTCGCGTCTCGACCGTGCCGATGAAGGGGAAGTTCCCCCAGCTGTGATCAAGATCCCAAGGGATAAATCCAAACTTGTTCGAACGTGGATCAAGGTAGGCATAATAATTCTGCCCCATGGCGAACAAACTATCGTAGCTGGAAATCAATGTCAGTGCGCCCAGAAACCGCGCAAACGCCTCGTAGTCGAGGAATTCCCCAAGTCGGCGCGCGAACTCCGCATCGTCCGCGTGGGAAACAAGTTTGGCGAACTCGATGACGCGGCGTTGCTGGGCCTCTGTTGCCTTGGTCTTGACATCGTAGATAGCGGCGTAAGCAGACCAATCGTCGCCAATGTCTTCAAAAAGCTTGTACGTGACCGGCTTGAAAACAGGCGCTGCCTTGCTGCCAAATCGATTCTTCGCGAAAGCGGCATCGATGTTTTCCACGATCAGATACAAGCCGAGGGGTTTCTGCGCGAACTGACCCTCCACACTGAGGTCCAGGTAGGCGTACGCGGTTCGCGGCGATGGCACGCCGCAGTCGCGGAAGAACTCATGTCCCAGGGCGTCAGCCATGTAGGATCTGTCTTCAATCAGATTGGTGAAGTTGACCACTTCGGTCTCTCCAAGCACCTGTGTTTGGTTGAACTTGTCGAGTTTGACCTTGAATGAGCGCTTCATTCCAAAAAGCGAACCCAGGAAGGTGCCATTGCCCTTGAGGCGCGCGGCAACGTCAGGAAACATCACACCGCCAAATTCAAAGTCGGCATGCACCCAGTCAAATTCGAATCCTAAAACTCCCGACAATCCGCTGCGTTTGGCTTTTGGGTTCTTCAATTGAATCTTCCCATCGCCTGACATCATTCCAGGCAACGGCGGAATTCGCTTTGGCTCCGCGGCCTGCCATTGATCTGGTGAGAATTTCAAGTGTGCTTTCCAAACATTCGTGACATGAAACAGGTCTTCACTGGTGCGGATATCCAATGCGCTCGGCAACAGACGCACGGGATCGGCAGGCCATGGACGAGCCGATTGGACGAGTTCGGGGGCCTTGCTCACGCTCTGGCGTATTGACCATTCCAGAAACCATGCAAGCAACGGTCCCTTGGTAAATCCCAGATAAGCTCCGAGCACAAGAAATCCCAGCAGGACGGTGAGGACTGCCGAGCCTTTCAGCGCCGTGGTCATCCAGCGTTTCCATTTGGCCCAGGTCAACCTGGCCAGTGTCGAACGTGTGAGCGCAAAGGCGGGGCCGCCTGTGTTTCGCACCGGAATGTTTGCGAGAATTTCTCCAGCGAGAGATTCCGGGAAAGTGGTGTTGCTTCCGCAACCGACGCAGAGAGATTGAAAGGTCTCGCTATCGAGCTTCAGCCCGCGCTTGTGGAGTCGGCTCATCAACTTTCGCGTGCTTTTGGCAACCCGCTTCCGGATGCGGCTTTCCCGGGTACGGAGGATTTGCGCGGACTCAATCCAAGTACGATTGCAGACGAGTTGTACCAGCACCGCGTCGCGGAGTTTTGATGGCAGTTTATCGAGGGCCGGGTCCAGCAAAGGGATGAAACGCATCCGGGAATCGGTGATCGTCTCAGACTGCCCCGATGTTTCACTCGCTGAAAGGGCAGGGGAGGCTTGTTTTGCAATTCGTTGAAGTTTTAGTGCTGCGAGCCGGGTCGCCTTGAAGAGCCAGCCTGCAAGGACAGTGTTTCGTGAAATCGAGCGAGCGCGTCTGGCAAGAGCGAAGAAAGCCGCGCTTGCAGCCTCGGAGGCTTGCGTGTCGTTTACGGTCTGCCGGCGTGCCGCGGCGAAGACCAACGGGAGGTGACGATCGAGAATGAGTCCGAAATTCTCTGGCGAACGTTCCTTCTGGAAGGCTCGTAAAAGTTCCCGATCTGATTTGGTTGCTGATTGTTCCTGCATGAATGTGCGCGGAATCTGTCACCAGGATGCAACATTCGCAATCGGAGAGATGCTACGTTCCACGGCGAGGTTCTGTGTTCATTGAAACTCCGGGAGTGCCGATGTTGCTCATCTCCCAACCTTGCTGTCGGATCGCTTCCCCAAGGATCACGTCATCGCCGTGGCGGGTCAGCCGAGGATCAGGCCAGTCCAGGATTCTCACCGCAGAGGTCCGTATCAGCCAGCATCCTCCGAAGATGAACAGCCAACGTCCATCACCCGTACCTTGTCCCCGAAAATCCAGTTCACCCTTGCCACCGGGTCGCCAGGAAGGAGGAGGCAAGCCGCGATACCAGTCGGACGACCGCACGAAACCAGCGATGTTCTCAATGTCCGTGAATGCCAATCTGTGATTGCACTGCCCCATCGCCCCCCAAATCACCGTCGTTTTCGGAGCGGCCTCCGCGGCGTGAATCCATTCGTTGAGCGCACCCGAATCCCTGATGAAGGAATCGTCATCGAACCACCAGATGTACTCGGTCGTGATGTTCGCAAACATCCGACGCATCATCGGACATTTGCTCAGATTCCTCGGACTGATAATGAGTTCGTCGATATCCCCGGATCGGTGGCGCTCGTAGAGAAACGACAGAGTGTCGGCTCCGACAGCATTGGCCCCGACTACAAGCCTGAAGTCTGCGCGATCGCAGTTTGACCAGATCGATTCGAGTGTTCGCTTCGCCAGTCGGAACTGCTCGCCAAACGTCAGAACACAGAGCGTGAGTCGTGGTTTGCTGACGTGTTGGCTCATGTCGCCACATTCGGCCAGATATCTCCGCGGGCCTGATGATCAAGGCACTTTGATGGCGGACGAGCTTGAATGCGGATTCCATTTCACGACAAAGGTCAACGCGGTGATCTGCAGGCTCGCCGCGGCTTTGGTCGGCTGGATCGAAAACCATTTGATCACTTTGCCATAGCCTTGCTTTCCTGGAAACACGCCCCGGCCTTTTTCGGGTTCATGATCGTCCAAGTCCTCAACAAACTTGATGTAATTGTCGCGGGCGATATCGAAGTCCGATTGGCCGCTGATTTTTGAGAACTCATCCAGCAGGCGAGCCAGTTTATCAAGAAGCTGCGTATAGACCGCCTCGAGCCGTCGATAACCCGGAGAGTTTTTGTAAACCGCCGGGTTCGCCACAAAGTATGGGTCGTTGGGATCCACATGACTGAAATCGGACTGGGGATGAGGCACTTGCTTGCAAGCTTTCCCTTGAATTGGTTCGGGATCGGTGTTGGGGCTCTGTTCGTCACCATTTGGGAAGTTTGGTGTCGGTCGTTTGACTGTCGTGGGCGCGCTTGTCAGCACTTCCGCCTTGAAACCCGCAAGGGTCGGTTTGGGAACCCAGATATAATCTGGCACCTCATGGAAACTGCCTATGGAGTCCTTAACTTGCATACGATATTTCCTTTCTGTGAGGGCGGTTGTGGTTTGGACGAATACCTTCCGAGTCGATGCCCTCCGACGACACGTCAGGTTTTTCCTTTAAGCCAGTCCAGGAGCGAGAATGGCGAAGAAATTCTTTGATGTGAGTTGCTTCCGAGTGAGTGAGTTGTGGAAGCGCTTGGCCTTCCATGAAAAGCTCGATTCCGCGAATGGCATCTTCGGCTCGGATTTCGTGCATGCATCGTGGAAGGTTGTTAACGGCATCCACGCAGAGATGATCCGGCTGGTCCTTTTCATCTCCATCCCCCAAAGGGACGCTTCGCGAACGCCAGCAACCTCCTTCAGCACAACACGGCAGTGTCCCGACTGTATGAAGGAAACGATGCGTGGGGTAGGCCTCCCAGTGGGGCGACTCGCGACCACCAGCGACCACAACGCACGGCCTCGACCGAGGTTTTCCGGGTTTGCATTCGACGGCTGCTGCAAGGTGCATGAGCAATGTCACAGGGCAGAGGATGCCCTGTGAGTGGTGAACAAGCCTGGCCAGGCTGCGAAGGGACGTCCTGCCACGCAAGTCCAGCACGCCTTCCAAAGCCGGGTGATAATGATGTTTCTCGCCGACCTGGACGAAAAGGATCCTGCCGCGAAAATGATCCACCACATGCTGCCATCGGCGGAAGTGCCACCACTTGATCGTAAAATCGTATTTCCCTCCGGCGGCGATGACCCAGTAGGGAATGTCCGAAGCTGTGATCTGTTCCACCTGAGACGGCATGGCTCTTTCCTGGGAAGAAAGGTGGACATCCCCCTTGAACAACGTGGGATGGATTCTCAACTCCAGTTTCTCATTCAAGTAATCTATAAACCCGTGAAGAAAGTGGACTGGGCGCTGGTTGGACTGGTGGACCAGCGGATAATGGCACACCACCGTTTCGACTTCAGGATCATTGGGATCAAGCGGTGTCAAAAATGGATTATTCTCCCACAACTCCGGCGCGCATGTCCGAACGTCGGTCAGAAATTCTCCACGGTAACACTGGTGAAGATCGCGTACGGCAGCCGTCAGCATGACGATGTCGCCGGGCGACTGGAAGTTGGTGAGGATCAGTTTTCGCATTTCAAAGGCGAGGATTCAGTTTCGGCGAAAAACGGAGTTGAAGGGCCTTCAATGCTCACGAGGTAATCCTCGAGCTTTGCTCCCGATGGGAGCGGGATCGGAACCGACCCCGTGATGGTGACCAACTCCGAACGTTTCCTGCCCTGTTCATCGACGTTTCCGAAACCGCACTTCAAATCGACCGCAAAACCCGCGCGCATCACCGGCTCGACGATCACACCCAATGGCGCATAACGGTCCTCCAGCTCGTCACGTGATTTCAGTGCCTGCTCGAGATTCTGCATCTGTTCCCGTTCCTGGACGGCCATGCCGGTTGGGAGCGATTTCGCCCTGAGTTGGAGAAGTTTCGCATATCGACGATTGATCTCATAATACGCTTCCGCAAACTCACCCATGATCCGGGAATTGCGGTCCGACGAGCTGGCATCCGGGGACTCCAGTCCATTGGTTGTTGGGAAGTATTCGGAGGCGAGGGTGGTCGATGCACCTAGATCCATGATTCTTTCGTCGGTGGCGGCGAGTGGGGTTGAAACCGATTGTGGATTCATGATTTTGGAATCAAGGTATGTGACCGAGGGCATCCAGATGACTCAAACGTGGATGATCCCTCGGTGGCGTCCAAGCGCCGATATGGAATGGAATTTTACTGCGTATGCCATTGGAACGGCTCCCAATAATCTGAATTTTCCAGATCGGACGGTGATACTTGGGTTTTGTAGGACTTGACTGCGTAACGATGAGTTCAGTCAAGTCCAATTCCAGGAGTGAAAGATCTCTAACTCCCTGCATTCAAAGCGGGATGATTCTGTGGTGATCAATTCAATTCCAGCAGCAGAATCCGGATTTCATTGTGATTTCCTGCAAGAATTCAACAGCACTCGACAGCCTGTGAAAAAACTTCTGAAAACCACAAAATTCCTGTTGTAATTATTTCGACCTTCGCCATTCTCTGCGCAGTTCCCAATTGAAATAGTAGAGTTCGCAAAACCCGAAGCATCATGTCGTCAGTAGCCTGTCGGCAGCGTGTGAAGGCGTAATACGTCCTCTTATGTTTCATACAAATTCCTTCAGAGTTGAAGGTAAGCGGGTTTTGGCGAATCCGTGTGTGCCAAAGCCCGCTTTCTATTTTTAGAGCAGCCTGTTTACTTCATTTGGAACCATCCATCCCCGCCGGCTCCAGGCCATGAATTGAGAAACGAACTAAAATTCAGACTTTACTGGCGAGACTCCGGGTTCCATTCCCCAATCCAGCTCAGTGAAATCAGGAACGCCTCGACTCGCACACTGGCGGGAGAGAAACCGGCGGATGGACTCCATTCAGTGGTTCTGCGACAGTTCCTCTCGACCGCTGACCTATGAAATTAACCGATCTCACATGGCCTGGTGTACGCGGATTGAGCCGCGACACCCCAGTCGTAATTCCAGTCGCAGCGCTCGAACAGCACGGACACCACATGCCGTTATTCACGGACAGCATGCTTCTTGGTGAAATCATCCGCCGAACTTCCGAGCGGCTCGCGGATCGAGTGCTGTTCGCTCCCCTGATGTGGCTTGGAAATTCAGATCACCACATGGACTTTGCTGGAACGCTTTCGGCCGCGCCACGAACCTATCTGGATCTATTAAACGGCCTGGCGGAGAATTTTATCCAGCATGGGTTCCAACGGATCGTGTTTATCAATGGCCACGGCGGGAATGATGTCCCCGGCAAACAATCCACCTTCGAAGTTCGACAGCGCCATCGGGATCGTTGTGATCTGTTGCTGCTGTTCGCCACTTACTGGCATCTCGGCGGAAAGCCACACGAAGTTGAACCATCTCTCCAGCAGCGGCAAATGGGGCACGCTTGTGAATGGGAAACCTCAATGATGCTCCGCATCGCTCCGCATTTGGTCGGCGATGTAAGCAACGTGCCGCCGGTGGAGTTCGGAGCGTCTTTCGCGCCTGCAACCCGCGCGTGGATTACCAAAGACCGCACCGTGCCGGGCCATATCGGGCAGCCCCACCTCGCAACTGTTCAGAAAGGGGAGGTGCTATTCCAGGTTTTCAGCGATGATGTGGTCGCAATGCTCGAACGAGTGATCGCATGGGATGGCAAATCATGGGACGGGTAAGCGAATGATGGGGCACCAGAATGACTGATCCCGCATCCAATCGCGCTGGCTCATGGCGGTGGTGGCTCTGCGGACTGCTGCTCCTCGCTTCGGCCATCAACTACATGGACCGCCAGACCCTGGCGAACGCCTCGGTGCGAATCAGCACGGAGTTTCAATTAAAGCAGGAGCAGTATGGAAACCTGGAGCTGGCCTTCGGCTGGGCGTTCGCAGTCGGTTCCCTTTTCTTTGGAGTGTTGGTTGACCGGATCTCGGTGCGGTGGGTTTATCCGACGGTTTTGTTCCTGTGGTCCGCCACCGGTTTCGCGACAGGACTCGTGGAGGGTTACTCTGGATTGCTTGTGTGTCGGACGGCCCTGGGCCTGTTTGAGGCCGGACATTGGCCGTGCGCGGTCAAGGCGACACAGCGCTTGCTGGAGCCCAAGGACCGTTCGATGGGAAACAGCGTTCTGCAGAGCGGCACGTCCATTGGCGCGATCATAACTCCGCTGATCATGCGGGCTCTGATGACCGAGGCGCCGGGCAGTTGGAGGATTGCGTTTCAAATCATCGGGGCAATCGGCGTGTTGTGGTTGATCCTTTGGTTCTGGCTCGTCCGCGCTGGCGACCTTGAACCGGATCCGGCGAATGTTCCCACTTCACCATCCAGAGTGCGGGGGCAAAGCATCTGGAGCGTAATCCTCAGCCGCCGGATGCTTGTGGTGATCGTGGTCATCGCGTTGATCAATACAGGCTGGCAGATTATTCGTGCCTGGCTGCCGAAATTTCTGATGGAAGGCAGGGGCTATTCCGAATCAGCCGCGCTCTACTTCAACTCTCTGTTCTATGTGGCCACGGATGTGGGGTGCATCGGCGCGGGGGTCTTGACACTGTGGTGGCACCGAAAAGGCATGACAGTCCATGGGGCTCGGTTGTTTGCGTTCGGGTTCTGTGCGGCTTTGAGCGCGCTGACCCTCCTCGCTGTGGCCTTGCCAAAAGGTTGGATGATGTTGGGCATGCTCCTTTTGGTTGGTGCGGGAGCGTTGGGGGTCTTTCCGATATACCACGCCTTGACCCAGGATTTGTCGCGGGAACATCAAGGTACAGTGACGGGCATCGGCGGTGTGGCGGCGTGGATACTGTCTCCTGCACAGAAGTACTTCGGAAGGCTGGTGGATTCCACGGGTTCGTTCGACCTGGGATTCGCAGTGGTGGGTTGTCTGCCGCTGTTGGCTTTTCTGGTTCTCTGGTGGTTGTGGGAAGAGCCGGCTTCATCGAACCGTTACGAACCGAAGGGAAGCTGATCACTCCAGCAAGTTCAATTCACAAACACACCTCCTTGTTCTCACCCGGCGCGGAACCAATCGAAGGAGACTCACCGAAACCACGCCAACCCGCTCTGGTCGAGGCGGCGATTCCCTTAAATCACAGCGACGGGCGCGACCAGTTCCAGGCAAAACCATCCTTGCGAACTGTCTCCTCAGTAAGGACGAGGTTTGAGTCCTGTTTAAGGATCCTGAATCACGCCACCGTCAGCGGGCCATCAAAGATCGTTAAACTGATCACCTCGGTCTGCGCGATGTGAGGTCCGTGTCGTTCACCCTTTGGTGCGTAAAAAAAGGCGCCTTCCTCGTAAATCATACCAGATTCATCCCACTTGCCAGAGAGCACATAAACGGACTCATTCGCGAGCGGATGGACATGGGCGGGGACAGTCACACCCGCATGAAACTTTCGCAGCGCGGTGATGCCTCCGGTGCTTTCATTCTTGTGGAGGATCAGGAGTTCGACACCTGGGTACGGACCAGGTTGCCATGATTTGTTTTTTGCCAGCGCGGTGTATTGGAACATGGCAGGATCAAAGAAGCTTTCAGCAGGATTGCAAGCGAGTCCTTTTTCGTGCGTCATGCCCGGCAGTCATTATCAGAACCATGCCGACAGCCAGCACAGCTTTCTTGAAATTATTTCGCGCTCTGCCGATCTTTTCCGGACTGGACGACGGCGAGATAGATGCTCTTGTCCAGATTTCAAATCAAACCCTCTATCCTGCCGGCAAAGTGATCTTCAACGAAGGCGATTCAGGAATCGATGCTTGCATCATAGTGCGAGGTTCCGTGGACATCTTATTGCGCGGACAATCAAAGCCGGTTTCCCGCTTACAGGGCGGAAGCATCTTTGGCGAGATGGCGTTTCTTGATGGACAGCCGCGGGCCGCGACGGCTGTTGCCGCGGAACCAACGATTCTGCTCTCGCTGCCTCGGGATGGTTTCCAAACCATCTGTGAAAAGCGTCCACATCTCGGAATGGTTGTGATGAACAACATCGCGCTCGATCTTTCCGCCAAGCTCCGGCAGGTGAACGTGAAACTGCAGAGCTTCTTTTGAATTGCGCCGATGCCGCATGGGGGGGTGTTTATGCTGAAAATCAAGCGACCCAAATTCTTTGATTCTTGAGCTGGCGCGTTGCGTCGGAATGGAGTGAAATACCGGAAGCCCATTTGCGAACGCCCATGAACGAAAGAGACGAAACATTAAAGTTTATCACCCGCCGGCAGTTCTTCCGTAATTGTGGCACAGGTGTCGGCACCGTCGCCCTGGCTTCGTTGCTTAAAAATGACTTGTTCGCGGTCCCATCCAGCGGGGCTTCAACCGCGATTCCGCCGGATCCGATGGCGGCTCATGCGCCGCACTTTGCGCCCAGGGCGAAGGCGGTGATCTACCTCCACATGGCCGGCGCTCCGTCGCAGTTGGATCTGCTCGATTTCAAACCAAAGCTCAAACAGCTCAACGGACAGAAGGTGCCGGAGGAGATCATCAAGAACGAGCGCTTCGCCTTCATCAAAGGCGTGCCGAAACTTCTGGGCACTCCGCACAATTTCATCCGGCATGGCAGGTCCGGGCAGGAGATTTCAGAAGTGTTGCCACACCTTGGCACGATCGCGGATGACATCTGCATCGTGCGGTCGATGAAGACCGATCAGTTTAATCACGCCCCTGCGCAGCTCTTCGTTCAGACCGGCTCCGCGCGCCCCGGCCGGCCAGGCATGGGCGCATGGGCCTCCTACGGACTGGGATCGGAGGCAAGGAACCTCCCGAGTTTTGTGGTGATGGTATCGGGGAAGAATGGCCCGGACGGAGGCGCCTCTCTCTGGGGCAGTGGATTCCTGCCGACCATCCATCAGGGCGTCCAGCTCCGGTCTCAGGGTGATCCAGTGTTGTTCCTCTCGAATCCAGAAGGGATGAGTCCGGATCTCCGCCGCAGCACGCTCGACGCGCTGGAGGCGTTGAACAGGATGGAACTTGGCAGGGTGGGGGATCCGGAGATCCTGACACGCATCGCCCAATATGAGATGGCATATCGGATGCAAACCAGCGTGCCGGAGACGATGGATATCTCACGGGAACCACAATCGATTCACGAGATGTACGGAACTCAACCGGGTCAAGCCAGCTTCGCAAATAATTGCCTCCTTGCCCGGCGTCTGGTGGAGCGCGGCGTTCGATTCGTGCAGTTGTACCATTGGGGTTGGGACAGTCACGGAGATGCCAGAGTTAATGATCTCCGATACGGTTTCGTTGATCGTTGCCGCGAAGTGGACAGGCCGGCGGCAGCGCTTGTGCGCGATCTGAAGGAGCGCGGTTTGCTTGAAGAAACGCTGGTGGTATGGGGCGGCGAATTTGGTCGCACACCCATGGACGAGAAACGGAACAAAGACGGATGGATTGGACGGGATCATCATCCGCACGCCTTTTCGATCTGGATGGCAGGCGGCGGAATCAAGCCGGGCATCACCTACGGAGGCACGGACGAGCTGGGGTATCACGCGGTCGAGAATCCGGTTCATGTTCATGATCTCCAGGCCACAATCCTCAATCAGCTCGGACTTGAACACACCAAGCTCACTTACCGCTTTCAGGGACGCGACTACCGCCTGACGGACGTGCATGGCGACGTGGTGCGCGGCTTGATCGCATAAAGGACAAGCATATGTTGAAAAACGACAGAACTCTGCCTTCGCTCATCTTGCGGAAGGTGTTCTTTATTCAACCAACCTGGCTCCACTCCTTTGTTCTAGCGACGATGTTTTCTGTCGCTTTGACGGAGCGGGGAATGGGGCAACCAGCTCCGCGGCTGACACGGACGGTGGATTTTACGAGAGAAGTCTTTCCGCTGCTGGAAAAAAATTGTTTTGAATGCCATGGGCCGACAAAGCAACGGTCGTCACTCAGACTCGATTCCAAGGAGGCGATGCTTAAAGGCGGGGATTCGGGACCGGCGATCGTTGCCGGGAAAGGTGACGACAGCGCCATTTTTCGGAGAGCGGCTGCCGTTTCAGGCGAAGATCCGATGCCACCGAAAGGGGAACGTCTTTCACCGGACGCGATGGCCTTGATCCGGGCGTGGATTGATCAGGGTGCGGAGTGGCCGTCGGGGATTGGCGCTACAAGCGCCGAGGTGACAAAGCACTGGGCTTATGTCGCTCCGGTTCATCATGCGCCACCGAAAGTGAAGACTTCCCAACGGGTGCGAAACCCGATTGATAATTTCGTTCTTGCGCGGCTTGAACAGGAGATGCTGAAGCCGGCATCGGAAGCTTCGCGTGAGACATTGATCCGGAGGCTCAGTCTGGATTTGATCGGACTGCCCCCCACGCCTGATGCGGTAAATTCATTCCTGAAGGACCAGCGCGGCGATGCTTACGAACGTCTTGTTGACCGTCTCCTCCTGTCGCCCCATTACGGTGAACGCTGGGCACGACCGTGGCTGGATCTCGCCCGTTACGCAGACACAAACGGTTACGAGAAGGATGATCGTCGCACAATCTGGCCATATCGAGATTGGGTGATCAACGCACTCAACCGCGACCTTCCGTTTGATCAGTTTGTCATCGAGCAATTCGCCGGGGATCTTCTTCCAAACTCAACCATCGAACAGAAGATCGCGACAGGATTTCACCGCAACACGATGGTCAACACAGAAGGCGGCACCGACGAGGAGGAATTCCGCACCGCGGCGATCGTGGACCGCATCAACACCACTTTTGAGGGACTCATGGGTTCTACCATTGGTTGCGCTCAGTGCCACAACCACAAATACGATCCATTCAAGCAGACCGAGTATTACCAGATCTTCGCATTCCTGAACCAAACCAAGGACAAGGGGCGAACCACCGATCCAGAACTGGAACTGCCCACACCCGAGCAGACCGCCAGGCGCAAGGAAGTCCGAGACAAGATCGAGCCTCTTCAGAAGACTCTCGATACGCAGACTCCCGAACTCGACGCAGCGTTGGCCCGGTGGGAGGAGAAATCTCAAACCGACCGCAGTGTCATCAACGCAAACTGGAAGATTCTCGAACCAGTTGAACTCCGCACGACGGGCGGCGTGAAACTCGAAAAACAGAAGGACGGAACCATCCTTTCCACTGGGGAACTGCCAGAGACGAGCACTTACGAACTGATCTTCATGGGCGAGCATCGCGCCATATCCGCCATCCGCCTTGAAGTTCTCACGGATACAAGGCTCCCTCATAAGAGTTCTGGTCGAAGCGAGGATGGCACTTTCACCCTCACGGACTTTTCCTTGGAAATCCTGAATGCCGAAACCAACAAGATCGAATTCGACAAAGCTTACGCGGACTTCTCGGAAGATCGTTTTGAGATCGCCAATGCGATCGACAAAAACGAAAAGAGCGGGTGGTCTGTCGGCGCCGATGAAGCGACCAACCGCGTGGATCGCACGGCAGTGCTCATCGCGAAGAAGCCTTTTGATGCAGACACTGGTTCAAAATTTGTGATCCGCCTGAAGCAGGAGTCGATTCGAGAGCAGCATCTGCTCGGCAAGTTTCGACTCTCGACGGGAACAGCCTCCAACGAAACCTTCCTCGCCTGGTCAGCCGTTCCCACAAGAATTCGAGCGTTCCTCGAAATCCCGCCGGAAAAGCGCACCGAGGAGCAGAAGAAGGAACTCGCGAAACATTACCGATCCATTCACCCGGAATTCGGAAAGATTCGCGAGCAGATTGCCGAACTAAGGAAGCAGGAACCAAAGGATGTCGCCCGGACGCTGGTAATGGAAGGGATGTCAACGAACCGTTCCACGCACATTTTAATTCGTGGAAATCATCTCAGCAAGGGCGCGGAAGTGAAGCCAGGCGTTCCCTCCATGTTACATCGGCCGCCAAAGGATGCACCGATGGATCGATTGACGTTTGCCAGGTGGATCGTTGATCCGGCGAACCCGCTCACCGGCCGCGTGATGATGAATCGCGTCTGGGCTCAATACTTCGGGCGCGGCATCGTGGAGACGCTCGAAGATTTCGGCGCTCAGGGAGAACCCCCATCGCATCCTGAATTGCTCGACTGGCTTGCAACGGAATGGGTCAAGCAGGGCTGGAGCCTGAAAGCGATGCACCGGGTGATCACCACCTCCGCTACCTATCGGCAAAGCTCCCGTACCACTTCAGAATTGATCGAGAAAGATCCCTATAATCGCCTCTTGGCGCATGGTCCACGTTTCCGCATGGAAGCTGAAATGGTGCGGGACAGTGCGCTTGCGGTGAGCGGACTGCTCAATCGCAAGATTGGGGGGGCGAGCGTCTTCCCCTACCAGCCGGAAGGAGTGTGGGCGAACCCCTACAGCGATGACAAATGGCGGATAAGCAAAGAAGGTGATCAGTTTCGCCGCGGCCTCTACACCTTCTGGCGGCGTACGTCGCCTTACGCGTCGTTCATGGCTTTTGATGCTCCCAGCCGCGAAGTCAGTTGCGCACGCCGACCCCGCACGAACACGCCATTGCAGGCTCTGGTGACGTTGAATGATCCTGCCTTTGTTGCCACTGCTGCCGGATTTGCCCGCCGCATTGTCAACGAGGGTGGCGCTTCACTCGCACAGCGGCTGGACTTCGCCTTCAAAGCCGTAGTATCGCGCAAACCGACCAAAGAGGAATCCGACCGGCTGCTCGCGTTGTATCGGATATCGTATCGCAAGTACGTCACCTTCGACGAAGGCGCGGTCAAACTAAACGAGATCGGAGCCGAGAAAGTTGCGTCATCGACAACCAACAGCGCCATCGCGCCGGACTACGTGAGCCAAGCAGACCTGGCGGCATGGACTGTCCTTGCGAATGTGTTGTTGAACCTGGATGAGGCGGTGACGAAAGGTTGAGTTTTTGCGCAAGGCTGACGGCGGTTCCAGATGCCCCGCCTCTCAGTGAACGTGGCTTCCGCGGGAAATGCTCGCGACCAAATCCGTTGGCGGATTGGAAACCTCTGATCCTTCCTGACAACGAAAACCTTTCTGCGCGACCGCGAGAAGTCCTGGTTTGGCAATTTCAAGTTCTGGCGGTTTCCCGTCGGTGAGCTTGGCCAAAGCTAATCAGTCCCTCGCGACAGTCGTTCGATCGGCCAGCCAGACCATATCCAGGTTGTTGGGAGAGGCGACGTTGAGGGCAAGCTGGCTGTTAAATCGAACTTTCGGTTTGGTTCGAGGATCCTTCCACACCTTGATTTCGGCATGTCCATCGGCGAATGATAGGCCTGCGGCGCCGTTGTGGTAGCTGGCCGGAAAATCAATGATCTTCGCGGCGGCAGGAGTTTTGGGCATCATGTTGGCATACCCTCCGGCATTCATGCTGTCCGGATGCTCGTCAAGGAGAACATAGAGTTTGGAAGCTCCGGCGGCATTGAAGTCGGCCGTCTTGTAATAGACCTTCCACTGCTTCTGGGCTTCGTTGTAGTCGCCCGGCAACCAGCCACCTGGACCGCCCATTGCCTGACTCATGCTCATGCTTCGGATGCGACTATGACGCCTGCCGCCAATGTTAACGAAGCTGATATCCGCCGGACATTTGTACACCTGTGCGGTTGGCAGATAAGGCGCGAAGCGTGCTCGTTTAGGATCGATGAGGTCCAGTATGTTCGTGTTCGCCTTGGTAGTCGGGCTGTAATCCAGCCATCCGTCCACCCACGCATTGGGTTCGACCGGGTTTAGATAGCCCGGGCCGGTCAGTCGGTCGTTGTTATCATCCGGATACAGAAGGTGTGCGAGCTGGAGCTGCTTCAAATTGTTCAGGCAAGCAATGCCGTGCGCCTTGGTTTTGGCTTTGGACAGTGCGGGCAATAACATCCCCGCAAGTATCGCGATAATGGCGATTACCACGAGAAGTTCGATCAATGTGAATCCACCATTTTGAGTGCGCGACCGCCACGGCGAACCGATGCCGGTCATGATTCTTTTGTTCATAAGCGAATGAGAGGTTTTCGTCGGGGACAGTCGCGTGATTCGTGCTGGCTGTCAAAGCAGAAGCCGGTTTCCGAACTCAAGCAGTGCATTCACAGGTTGACGGTGAACCTGGCTGTCGGCCAGGAGCGCGGTTGTGTGAGCAGCACCAGTCGCAGCAGGTTTGGCGTGAGGGCGAGCCACCGATACTACAGCGACTGGCTTTCAGCAGAGTCGCGCTCCACCGACAACTTGTGGATGAACCGAACTCAAGAGCAGTTTTGTTAACCCTGCATGGACACCAGCCTGTGACAACTGGACCGGACTGTCACAGTACGACCAAGTCCTGGGTAAGATGCCTTCCGACAGACGGGCACTCCACGTCATGATACTACTTGACCGGAGTCAACGCAGTCGAGCACCCCTCTGTGTTCACCCTGTGGGGAATCAAACCATGAAGCCTGCCTGCATCTGCCTCGTCGTCACCGCCCTCTCGCTCGCCCCGTTGCATTGGTATGTGGGGGCACGGGAATTGTCCGGTGAGTTCTTTGTTGCGGAGGGCCTTGAAGTCACGCTGTGGGCCGAGTCGCCCTTGTTCTTCAAGCCGACGAACATCGATGTGGACCGGCGCGGACGCATCTGGGTCGCCGAGGGGGTGAACTATCGAACCTTCCGCGGCAAGGATGTGAATCAGCCTGAAGCGATCCCGTTCCGTCATCCCGATGGGGATCGAATCGTCATCCTTGAAGACACCGATGGCAACGGTGTGGCGGATTCGTCAAAGGTGTTCGTGCAGGACAAGGATCTCGTCGCGCCGCTCGGCGTGGCGGTGATCGGCAATCGCGTCTTCGTCTCCTGCTCGCCGCATCTGATCGCCTACACCATCGATGCAATCGGCGATCGACCGTTGAAAAAGGAGATCTTCCTCACCGGCTTTGGCGGGCACGACCATGATCACGGCCTGCACTCGGCCGTCGCGGGACCGGACGGACGGCTCTACTTCAACGCCGGCAACGCCGGGCCGCACATTGTGAAGGATAGAGATGGCCGGACCATTCGTGCCGGCAGCATCTACACTGGCGGCTCGCCCTACAACACGACGAACACACCCAACCTGAAGAGCGATGATGGCCACGTGTGGATCGGCGGCCTGGCGTTGCGGATCGATCCCGACGGGCGCCATCTCACAGCGCTCGCGCACAACTTTCGAAACAGCTACGAGGTGGCGATCGATTCGTTCGGTGATCTCTGGCAAAACGACAACGACGACGAGGTCCGCGCCTGTCGCACGAGCTGGGTGATGGAGGGTGGCAACATGGGCTTCTTCTCCGCCGATGGCACCCGCACCTGGCGCGCGGACCAGCGGCCCGGGCAGTCGCTTCTGACTGCGCAATGGCATCAGGACGATCCCGGCGTGATGCCCGCCGGTGACATCTACGGAGCCGGCGGCCCGACGGGCGTGACGGTGTACGAAGGCGACTTGTTGCCCGGAAGTTTTCTCGGCGCGGTGCTAAACTGCGAGGCCGGACGCAATACGGTCTTCGCCCATCGGCCCGTTCCCGAGGGCGCGGGTTTCCGGCTGGATCGCACTGTCTTCCTCTCCTCGCAGCGCGGCTCCACGGAAGGCTACGTCTGGAACCAAGTCTCACCACAGGACAAGAGCACTTGGTTCCGTCCGAGCGACGTCGCGGTCGGAACCGATGGCGCGCTGTATGTCGCGGATTGGTTTGATCCGGTGGTCGGCGGCCACGCGATGCGCAGTCCGAATGGTTACGGGCGCATCCTCCGCATCGCGCCCAAGGGCAGCCAGCCGCGCGTGCCGAAGCTCGACCTGAACAGCCGCGCCGGCCTGCTTGCTGCGATGCAAAGTCCCGCCATCAACGTGCGCTTCGCCGCACGGGAGCGGCTGCTAACGAGCCCGACCGATGCTCAGTCCGTCCTGGACGAACTGGCACGCAGCGCAAATCCCGTGTTCCGCGCTCGAGCGGCGTGGTTCCCTGGTCGATGGCCCGCAGCACTCAACGATCGCGATGAACGCGTACGCGTGGCCGCCTGGCGGGCTGCTCGCGTCGCGTCGCCGGAGAAAGCGTGGGAGGTTGCGCGGCAGATTTTGGGCACTCAACACTCACTTGGGAGCCGACATGAGGAGGCTCAAACTTCCGAGAGGGATAGTCAGAGCCTGCTCACCTCGGCTGCTACGAATCAGGACGGACCCATGTCGCTCCTGCGAGAGTTCGCCCTGGCGCTGCGCGATGTTCCGTTCGAACAGGCGTCACCACTGCTGCTCGCGCTCGCCGGACGTTACAACGGCAAGGATCGTTTCTATCTCGAAGCACTCGGCCTTGGCTGCGACAGAAAGGAGGAAGTGCTCTATCCGCTGCTGCTGTCGAAGCTGGGGAACTCCGACCCGCTCCTATGGTCCGAAGCCTTCGCGACTCTCGTCTGGCGATTGCACCCGGCAGCCTGCGTGCCGGTTGTCGCACAACGTGCCGCGGCGATTTCGCTCAGCGCCGCCGCGCGCAAGCAGGCCGTGGACACGCTGGCGTTCATCCCGGATCGCAGCGCGGCCGAGGCCATGCTGAGCTTGGCCACCAACGGCCCCGAGGACATACGCACCGTAGCTTTGTGGTGGGCGCAATTCCGTGCGGGCAACGATTGGAAACGGCTCGATCTCGCCGTGCGACTTCCGGACAGTAAAACCGCCACCGCCGAACGCGCTCTTCATGCCAAGGTGCAGCTACTTCGCAAAACATTGCTCGATGCCGACGCCGCGTTCAACGACCGCGAGAACGCCGCGACTTCACTTGCCAGCACCGAAGCAGGCGGGCTGGCTTTGTTGCAACTCGCCAGCGGCGGGCAGATCCCCGCGCCGTTGGCCGAGGCCGTCACTGAGGTCATCTTCCGTAATCCGTCCCCGGCTGTGCGCGCGATGGCCAGCCAGTATTTCAAGCCGCCGTCGCGAGAGGGTGAAGCGTTCCCACCAGTGGCCGAGCTGCTGAAACATCGCGGTGACACCGTACAGGGGGAGAAAGTGTTTAACAGCGAATCCGCGGCTTGCGCCAAGTGTCACGCGTTCGCCGGCCGGGGTGGCGACATCGGCCCGGACCTGAACACCTCTCGCACCAAACTCGGGCGTGAGGGAATTCTTGATTCCATCTTGAATCCAAGTGCCGTCATCGCCGCCGGCTACGAACCGTGGCTCGTCGAAACGAAGGACGGCGAGACCTACTCAGGATTTATCGTCGCCGATGGCGACACCGTGACGTTGAAAGAACCGACGGGCCGCGTGCGCGCAATCCCGGCGAAGGAAATCGCCTCGCGCCAGCAGCTGAAACTCTCGCTCATGCCGGACAACATCTCGCTGGGTCTGACCCCGCGGGAACTGGTGGATCTGGTCGAATATCTCGCGGCCGCGAGTTCGCCAGGCGACGGGAAGTAATCTGCGACCTGGTTACGAAGCTAACTCCGCGCGTCACCTCTGAAATTCTCCCAACGTCACCCACCCGGGCACGGTGCGATCCTGGCTTTGATTCGCGAACCGCAACGGGGAGCCATTCGGCATTGGGTTCGGCACACGGAGCAGGAGTTGATACGCGCCCGGCGGAAGTGACTTCACCGGCGCGACGAACCGCCAGGCGGGCGCCTTCTCGTTGGGGAGCACAGAGGTCAGCTTCCATTCCGGCTTCCAGGTGGCCGCGAGTTGATTTTGTTGATTCACCGCGCCCAGCACGATCGGCCAGTCGTAGTAAAAGGGAGCGATGCCGGTGTTCGTGACCGTGAGCGACAGCGCCAGTTGCTCGCCGTTCATGGCGATGGATGCACTCGCGATGTGCAGCTCGTAACCCATCCGGCGCACCGCTTCAATGGCCCGTGCTCGGGGTTCGCCCTGAATCTTGCCGCGGAACACGCCCTCGTTGCAAAGCCACGAAACGTGCGTCACCGCCGCACAGCGGTCGAACTTCTGTCCCTTGGGCGCGCAGGAGGGTTCATTGAACAGGCACGGCCAGACCTCCGGGCGGACTTCACCGCCGATGGGTTGCGAACGCCACTTGTCGAGGGCGCCGGCGGACCGCAGCCGCGTCTCGAAGAACCAGTCCTCATTGCGCTGGCCCGTGTGAACCGTGGCCCAGGCAAACGAATCGTCGTGGTAACCGATGGGGCGGCGGCCGTTATCGGCGTAGCGGTGGTCGTTCAGGCCGGCGGGATAGCGTGCCACCAGCTTGGTCTTCTGGAAGGCGGCCTCGTAGGCGTTCATCACTTCCTGTTGCACGATCTTCGAAGCGAACCATTGGTCGTTTGGCGAGTTGTGCCATTCGCCCCAGGTTCCCAGCAGGCCGAGCCCAACGAATCCCAGGCGCGGGTCGCCATCGTAACGGCGTCCCAGCGCGTGGATGAAGTTTGTCAGCGCGGCTCGCAGGCGCGGATCTTCGTAATCAGGCGTGTGATCGATGGCCGGCGGAAACGGTTGCGTGTTGGTGTTCGTCCATGTGCGCATCTTAAGCCCCTCCGCGATGAGATACTGCGGGACGCCAGTGGCCCTGCCTGGCCATTCAAGATAGAAGCGCGCGAAGAACTGGTGACCGCGGGATGCGGCCGCTTCGATCTTAGCGTCGAAGGGTGCCCAGTTGAAATTCGTCGGCCCGGTCATCAGATCGGAAAGCCTGGTATAATCCCACTCCAGGCTGTGCGGAAACGAGGAGTCGGCGCGGAGGTAAGGGATGAAACCTTTGAGCGGGTTGTCCGGCGGCGAAGGCGCGTAGGGCAGGGCGATACCGGCGTTCGGTAGAACACTCTCCCGTTTTTCTGCCGCGGTGGCAGTCGCGCAACCCGGCGTGGAAAGCAGTAACAACCAAGCCGCGACACTGAGAAGCGGGGCGGCGAGACAGGCAAACATTGTCATGGTCAGATCACAATCTTCGATTCAACGGCACCCGTGCCTGCGAAGCGTTGCGAAGATGCCGACTCTTCCAGTGCGTGAGTCCATCTCCTGCCACAGGGCTTGTCACTCTCAATCCTATGCAGGCATTCACACGATCTTCAATCCCAGCGCCCTCGCGACCACGGTGTCCACCACAGGTTTGCCGTCCACCTGCCGACGGTCGAGGCCGAAACTCTCGTCCCATCCCCAGACTCCCCAACCGATTTTATTCGCGGCCAGCACTTCGCCAAAGTCACGGAACCAGTCGGCGCGATGCTCCGGCTTCACATGCGGCGGAAACACCCCGAACTCACCGCAATAGAGCGGCACTTGATTCTTCATGCCCCACTCGATGCCCTGGCGAAAACGCGTGGCCAGCTTCTCCTTGTTCCATTGCTCGCGACCGTATTTCTCCACGAGTGATTTTGAGCCAGGATGAGCCTCGAGCGCCGGCAATAGCGATGCCACTGCTTCAGGCGTGGATGGATACGGCACGCTGCGCAAAGGCTTCAAATCATCGCCTGCCCAGGTCGCACCCTGATGCGTGAATGGGAACGGGTCGTAGCAATGAAATGAATACACGACGTTGCGATCGGGCAGCAGCTTAAGTTTGCGCAAGCCGTCAATGCCACCCCAGTTCGGCCCGGACGTGACGAGGGTGTGTTGCGGCGCGTTCCTGCGGATGGCTGCGGCCACGCGAACATTGAGCGCATTCCACTCCTCCTCGCGCTTGTCGAACACCGGCTCGTTGATGATTTCAAGCATCGTCAGCTCCGGATCGAAATTTGCGAGCCGCACGGCCAGCGCGGACCAGAACTTCACAAACAAGTTCTGCCACTCCGGGCTCAACTCCGCCGCTCGATCCTCGTTGTGAATGTCCACCATGACCAGCAGCCCGGCGCGGTGAAATCGACGCAATGCTGCTTCGAGATGTTCCGCCCGATCCTCAAGGACGCTGCCGGTAGCGGCGTTCATGATGATTTTGGGCGCGACGCAGAGGCGGACATGCTTGAGGCCGAGGAGGGACATCATCTCCGCTTCGGCGTCGCCGATGTAACCGCGGAGATGTTCCGCCGACTCGTTTCGCGGAAATCGGAACCATCGACAGACCTTAGTTCTACTTTGTTACTTGAGCGAGGCGTTTTTCTCGCTGTCGCTTAGCGTGTGACTTCGATGCTTTGAGGCGTTGCTGGTGTCGCTGAACCAAATCGGACATCACCTCCGCATGCGTGTGCCCGCGTCTTGGTA
>SXGS01180728.1_pt1 | contig 41288 bp, 44 predicted proteins | sample 3174681 | NCBI WGS metagenome assembly SXGS01 (sample SAMN11356861, study PRJNA531348) | freshwater metagenome | isolation source: freshwater sample F1-80 | place: China: Fuxian Lake, Yuxi | collected 2017-12-25 | reverse complement strand
GCACCCCTGGAGGAGATGGGCCTCGGCTGGGCCAACTCCAACAAGGGCACCGGTGTGGGCAACGACGCGTTCACCAGCGGCCTGGAGGTCATCTGGACGCACACCCCGACCAAATGGGATAACAGCTACCTGGAAATCCTCTACGGCAACGAGTGGGAGTTGACCGCCAGCCCCGCCGGTGCCCATCAGTGGAAGCCGAAGAACGACGGCTGGGCCAATTCGGTGCCGATGGCTCAGGGTGACGGCAAGACCCATCCGTCGATGCTCACCACCGACCTGTCCATGCGGATGGACCCGATCTACGAGAAGATCACCCGCCGCTGGCTGGATCATCCCGACGAACTCGCCGAGGAGTTCGCCAAGGCCTGGTTCAAGCTGCTCCATCGCGATATGGGGCCGGTGACCCGTTACCTCGGTCCGCTGGCGCCCACGAAGACCTGGGTGTGGCAGGACGTCGTCCCGGCCGGCACGCCGCTCTCGGCAGAGGCGGTCGCCACGCTCAAGAGCGCGATCGCCGCCTCGGACCTGACGGTGCCGCAACTGGTTTCCACGGCGTGGAAGGCCGCGGCCTCCTACCGCGGCAGCGATATGCGCGGCGGTGCCAACGGCGGCCGCATCCGGTTGCAGCCCCAGTTGGGCTGGGAGGTCAACGAGCCCGACGAGTTGGCCCAGGTGATCCGGACGCTGGAGGGTATTCAGGCCTCCTCGGGAGTCGACGCCTCCTTCGCCGACATCGTGGTGTTGGCGGGCAATGTCGGTGTCGAGAAGGCGGCAAAGGCCGCGGGTTTCGCGATCGAGGTGCCGTTCAGTTCGGGTCGCGGCGACGCCACCCAGGAGCATACCGACGTCGTGTGGTTCTCCTACCTGGAGCCGATGGCCGACGGCTTCCGCAACTACGCCGGCAAGGGGCTGGGTCTGCCCGCCGAGTATCACCTGATCGACCGGGCGAACCTGCTAGGGCTCTCGGGTCCGGAGATGACCGTGCTCGTCGGTGGTCTGCGGGTCCTCGGCGCCAACTTCGGCGGCTCCGAGCTGGGTGTGCTGACCGACAAGCCCGGCACCCTGACGACGGACTTCTTCGTGAACTTGCTGGATATGAGCACGAAGTGGGCTCCATCCCCGGCAGATGACGGGACCTACGTCGGCAAGGACCGTGCGTCGGGTGCCGACAAGTACACCGCCAGCCGCGTCGACCTGCTGTTCGGCTCGAATTCGCAGCTTCGCGCCGTGGCCGAGGTGTACGCCGAAGACGACGCCAAGGAGAAGTTCGTCAACGACTTCGTCTCGGCGTGGGTCAAGGTGATGGACAACGACCGGTTCGACCTACACGGGTAGGCGACTCCAGAGTGAGCCCCCCGCGGAACACCGTCCGCGGGGGGCTCACCTGTCGGGTCCCTTCACGGGACGATCACGTCGGCCCGCCCTGCGCACCCGCTGCGCTTCGTGTCCTCCGATACCGTCGCAGGCCCAGGGCGGCCACGGTCAACCCGGCCAGTACCGCCAGCGCCAGAACCCAGGGCCATGCTCCGTGTTCGTACACCCAGCCCGCCAAGGTCCGCTGAATCCGCCCAGCCGCTGAGATCACGGGATCCTCGGCACTGCCGGTACCGCGGAAAAGGCGCAGTTCGAACCACCCGTAGTACGCCACGTAGACGCCGACGAGCACCAGCACCGCACCGCTGATCCGATTGACATACGGCAGGATCCGGCGCATCCGGTCGATCAGCGTGCTGCTGGCCAGCGCCACGGCGACGGCAAGGACGCCCACCACAAGGGCGATGCCGGCCGCGTAGGCCGCGTAGACGAGGACGACCTGGGCCGCCGAGCCGCCACGCAGGCTGCTGCCGGTGACAGCCAGGAAGGGCCCGATGGTGCACGACAGTGAGGCGATCGCGTACCCCACCCCATAGCCGAACATCGAACCCAGCCGTGCGGTGGGTGCCCGGCCGGCCCGCTGCAGGGGGCTCCAGCTCAGGCCCGGCAGGGTTCGCCCGGCAAGCAGCCAGAACCCCGCGCCGGCCAGAGCCGCACCGACCGCGACCGTCACGTACGGAAGGCGCTGCTGCACGGTCGAGGCCACCGAGACGGTCAGCAGCCCGAACGCCCCGAACACCGTCAGAAAGCCGAGTGCCATCGTTCCGGTCGCGGCCAGCGCCCGTGCGACCGCGACCCACTGCCCGCCGCCCTCGCGGTGGATGACCAGCGTGAGATAGGCGGGCAGCATGGCGAACCCGCACGGATTGAAGGCGGCGACCATCCCGGCGGCGAGCGCCAGGCCGAGCAGATCGGAGTTCACCTCCGGTCTAGGACGTCAATGCGCGTACCCGGTCCGTGAGCTCCTGCTGCGACATCGCCGAGGTCGGGTTATTCACGAAGGTCGACGCCCCATCCGGGCTCAGGAACACGTAGGCGGGCTGCCACGGCACGTTGAACTTGGCCCAGATGGACCCGTCGGCGTCGTTGATATTGGTGAAGTTGAGGCTGTATTTCGACACGAAGCCCTGCATGGCGGCCAGATCGGCCCGAGTGGAGACCCCGACGAACGTCACCGCGGGATTGGCCGCCGCCACCGCGCTGACACTCGGGGCCTCGGCGTTGCAGAACGGGCACCAGGGGGTCCAGAACCACAGCACGGCGGGCTTGCCCTGCAGGCTTGAGCCGTTGAACGTTCCCCCGCTCAGCGTGGTGCCGGTGAAATTCAGGTCGGCGGCCTGGGCCGTGGCGGGCCGGCCGAACCCCGCTGTCAGGGCCAGCACTGCCAGCACGATTGCCAGGTGTTTTCTCATGGCGTTCCTCCCGATCGACCACATGTCGGTTTCGAGGCTATTGAGCCGCCGAGGCGACCGCCACGGTGGAGCGGCGAGGGTCAGAAAGGCGTAAGACGGCCGTCGCCGGCGGAATACGGTGGGCGCATGGCGCACGACGACACCTCCGGGGAGCTTTCCCGCGCGTTCCACGAGCTCCTGGCGGAGCTGGCCGTGTTCGAAGACAAGTTTCTGGCCGCCGACCCTCCGCTGGACGAGGCCGACCTGCTCGACGGCTACCGGCTGGTGTTCAGCCTGCTGCGGGTCGGGGTCGACGCCTATGTGTGGGGCGACAAGGACAACCCGCGTTTCGTCGACGTCATCGGGCCCTACCAGAAGTGGGGCGGGGACAACTCCGATGCGTTCTACCAGCTGGCGCCCATCGACCCGGCCCGCAGCTACCGGGTGCGCGGGAACCGCGGTGACTCGGTGTACCTGTCGATCACCGTCTACGGGGGGCCTGACGACGGGCACTACAGCAACCGGATCGTCGGCACCCTCAACGACCGCCACCTGGACTTCGATGCCGACGGCAATTTCGAGTTCATCCTGTCTCCGGGCGCCGGGCCCCACGACGGGCTGCGCCTCGATGCCGACGCCGTCGTCGCGCTGACCCGCGACTATCTGGACAACCCCGGCACCGACCGGCGCGCGACGTGGTCCATCGAGGCGATCGACCCTCCGCTGCGCCGCCGGGACAGCCCTGCCGACCTCGCCAGACGGTTCCGCGCCGCCCGAACCTGGATCGCCGAACAGTGTTCTTTCATCCCCACCCGAATCTCCCCGCCCAACGAGATCGCCGAACCTTTTCCGGTGCCGCAGCACGCCTACGGGTGGTCGGCCGCCGATGCCGCCTATGCGATGGGCGCCTACGAACTCCGCCCGGGCGAGGCACTGGTGATCGAGGGTGTCTCGCCGCCGTGCGCATTCTGGAACCTCTGTCTGTGGAACCCGTTCCTGCACACCTACGACTACACCTACGAACGGGTCACGCTCAACGGCGCGCACGTTCGCTACGAGCGGGACGGCTCCTGGCGGATCGTGGTCGCCGATTCGGACCCGGGACACCCCAACTGGGTATCGACCGCCGGACGGGACCGCGGGCTGATCTGGCTGCGCTGGTTTCTGCCCACCGAGACCCCGCGCCGGCCCGCCTGCCGGGTCGTACCGGTAGCCGAGGCCGGCCGGTGACCACCCGGCCGGGCCCGGTCCGGATCGACGATCTGGCCAGTCCGGACTATCCCGAGGCGGCCCGCCCGGTCCTCGACGGGCTGGCCGCCTACGGAGCCGGCCTGGAGTTGACCCCCGCCGCACTGACCGCCGCTGCCGCCGCCCGGACCGGCCTCGCGGACTGGGGGGATCTCGAATTCCTCCACCGACTCGAACTGCTTTGTCATGCCCTGCAATCCGAGGCGCAACTGAGTGATGCCGGCGTCGCGGTGGCGTTCGAGCAGCTGACCGGAAATCTGGTCAACCGGCTTCGGCTGGAAGCGCTGATCGGCGCACACCCGGAAATCGAGTCCCTCCCCATCGACAGACCGATCATCATCTGCGGACTGCCCCGCAGCGGAACCACCCATCTGCACAACCTCATCGCCGCCGACCCCGGGATCCGGCACCTGCCCTACTGGGAGAGTCTCGAGCCTTTCCCGGTGCCCGGCGAATCCGGTGATCAACCCCGCCGCGATCGCTGCGCCGCGGGGCTCGCGCTGGTCGAGGCGTGCATGCCGCTGTTCAAACGCATGCACGAGATGACGGTCGACCATGCTCACGAGGAGATTCAGCTTCTGGCCAACGACATCTCCGGGATGCTCTTCGAAACCACCTACCACGTCCCCGGTTTCGGCGCCGCCTACCGCGCACGCGACCAGCGGCCGTCCTACTCCTACCTCAAGCGGACCATGCAGGCGCTGCAGTGGTTGCGCGGCGGAACCCGATGGGTGCTCAAGTCGCCACAGCATCTTGAGCAGTTCCCCGCACTCGTCGAGACCTTTCCGGACGCCACTTTCGTTGTCACCCATCGTGATCCGGTGGAGGTCGTCCGCTCGATGCTGACCATGGTGGCCTACGGGGCGCGGATGGGCTCGGAGCGTCCCGACCCGGTGGCGATCGGCCGGTATTGGCTGGATCGCTCCGCGGATCTGCTCAACGGATGCCTGCGCGACCGCGAACTGCTGCCGCCCGGACAGTCCATCGACGTGCGATTCACCGACTTCTTGGCTGACGAGCGCGCCACGATCGAGGCGATCTACGACCTGGCCGGCCAGCGCTTCGATGACGGGGTGCGAGCCGCGATGGCAGCGTTCACCGCCGCTCACCCGCGCGGGCGCCACGGCGAGGTGATCTATGACCTCGCGGCCTTCGGCATCGGTGCCGAAGAAGTGAGTGCGCGGCTGGCCCGCTACCGGGACCGGTTCGTCGCCGACACCTGAGCGCGGCCACGTCGGGCCAGCCGGACCAGCCGAACCCGGTCCACCAGGATGCAGCCGTGCACCTCGGCGAGTTGCTCGGCCGCGCGGGTGTAGCGGTGGTTGGCCACCACCATGGTGGCCCCGCAGTCGTGGACGGCTGCCCCGGCGACCACCTGCTGGATGGCCGCCCCGTTGACCGCGCGGGCCTGGCGCTTGCACTGCACGGCGGTGCGGACACCGTCGCGGGTCGCGATCAGGTCGACGCCGAAATCCCCACTGGCCCTTGTGACTTCGACGCTGAAGCCGACGCCGCGCAGCACGGCGGCGACGTAATGCTCGAATTCCAGTCCGCTCATCGCATCGACGGCCGCCTGCCCGCTGGCCCGATAGAGCGCGTCGAGGCGCGCGAACCGCCGTTGCGCGAGCCAGGCCAGCCACCACCGCCAGCAGGCCACGGAAGCGACCGGCACGGTGAGCATCCCGGTCATCCAGGAGAGGCCGGCCGCCCAGCTCAGATAGGCCAGCAGCGCCGTCGCGCCGCACCACAGGGCCGCCCAGCCGCGCGCCGTGACGGCCAGCCCAGGGTCCTGAAGCACGAAGCCACCGTAGGAGCGCAGGCCGGTGTCGCGGCTGCGGCGGGCGGGGCCGCTACGGAACCGTGATCATGACCTTTCCGCACTCGCGGCTCTCGGAGAGCAGCCCGAGGGCCTCGCCGAGGTCGCCGAGGGAGAACCGGTGGGTGATCAGCGCCGAGAGATCGCGGCGGGACAGCAGGTCCACGGCGTCGGCGAAGCGGGCCGGGTATTCCATCGAGCCCCGGATCGTCAACTCCTTCATGAGGACGCTGACGAAGTTGATCGGCACCGGTTGGTAGTGCAGCGCCACCACACTGATCCGGGCGCCGCGACCGGCCCGGTCGACGATGCCGGCGAGGACCGAATCCGAACCCGACGCCTCGATGTAGGCGACGGTGGCCGGTGCCCTCCCGAACGCCGACGCGGATTCGCCGTGCAGGTGGGCGAGTTGACGCCACGGGCTCTGCCCGGCCGGGTCGATCGACGACGATGCGCCGAGCCGTTCGGCGAGGGCACGCCGGGTGGCCGACGGGTCGACCCCGACCACATCGGTCACGCCCCGATCGGCCAGACTCGCGATCGCGGCCAGACCGATCGGCCCGCAGCCGAACACCGCGACGGTGTCCCCGGGCCGGACATCGGCTTGTTCAGCGGCATGCATGCCGACCGCCACCGGCTCCGCCAGGGCAGCGACGTGCAGGCTCATCCCGTCGGGGACCGGGATCAGCCGTCCGCCGCGGGCGGCCTCCCGCACCAGTACGGACTCCGCCAGACCGCCTTCCGGCGCGCCGTTACCGATCCGTCCCAGATCGTCGTCGCCGGGGTGGACGACGACCCGGTCGCCCGGGGATACGTCGGTGACCTCGCTGCCCACCTCCCGCACCACCCCGGAGAGTTCGTGGCCCAGTGGCATCGGCTCGCCGTTCGGGCCGGCCAGACCACCCATCCGGATGTAGCTCAGGTCGCTGCCGCACAACCCGCAGGCGGCGACGTCGACGACGACGTCGCGGCGCCCGCATCGGGGCCGTTCCACCCGGTCCACCGAAACCGACCCCGGCGCGTGGATACGGGCCTGTTGAATGGGGAGCGGTGTCATCGGTTCGGACATTATCGGCAGACATTATCGGCAGGGAGGTGATGAGGTGATCGATCTCGACGACCTCACCGATCCCGTGCTCAGCGATGTCCAGCGTCAGGTTCTGGCCTACACCGAGTCCCGTGAGGTGATCCTGGACCCCGAGGCGATGCTGGCCGAGGCGATCGAGCAGGCCGGTGTCGAGGACCTGGCCGCCGATGAGGGGTACCCGGCCCGGCTGCGAGCCCACCTCGAGGCCATCGACAGCGACACCGGCCTGCGCCAACTGACCCGGAACACGTTGCGGGCCAGGGTGGTCCGGCTGCTGCGCAACCGCCTCTCACTGACCGACCTGCTCAAGCGCTACCCCGAGATCGCCGGGATCGAGATCGAGAGGCCGCTGATCGTGGTCGGCATGCCGCGCTCGGGCACCACTCACCTGGTCAACCTGATCGCCCAGGACCCGCGGCGGCGCGCACTGCCCTACTGGGAGAGCGATGATCCGATTCCCCGGCCCGGGAAGGGCCCGGGGGTCGACGGGGTCGATCCCCGCTACCTGCGGGTCAAGGCCGAGCACGACGCGATGATGCTCACCGCGCCGTACACCGCGGCGATGCACGACCGCTTCCCGGAGGCCGTCGAGGAGGAGGTCGAACTGCTCGACCTCGATCTGGCCTCCTACGTGCTGGAGTGGCACGCCCGGGTGCCGTCGTGGCGCGACTTCTACCTCGGCCTGGACCAGCAGCGTCATTACCGCTACCTCAAGACGGTGCTGCAGGCCCTGACGTTCCTGCGCGGCCCGCGCACCTGGGTGCTGAAGTCCCCGCAGCACGCCGAACAGCTTCCGGCGCTGACGACCACCTTCCCGGACGCCACCATCGCGTTCACCCACCGCGACCCGGTCGCGGTGATCCAGTCCGCGGTCACCATGATGGCGTATTCGGACCGGCTGCGCCGCCACAGTATCGAGCCACAATGGCTGATCGAGTACTGGACCGACCGGGTCGATCGGCTGTTGAGCGCCTGTGTGCGCGACCGCCACCTGGTGCCCGCCGAGCGCAGCATCGACATCGGCTTCCACCAGCTCAACGGTGACGAGATGACACCACTCCACCGGTTCTACGCACTCGCCGGCATCGACATCCCGGCCTCGATCGCCGCGAGGTTCCAGCGCTATATCGACGCAAACCCGCGCGGTGGGAAGGGCCGGGTCCCCTATGACCTGCGGCGGCACTTCGGCGTCACCCCGGAGGAGTTGCGCGCCAGGTTCGACTATTACTTCGAGCGCTTCGACGTCCGCGCGGAGGTCCGGTGACCTCCGAACCGATCTGGCGCAGCCGGCCCGGGGCCGAGGCGATGGCGCCGGCCTCCGCCGAGCGCGCCGAACAGGTGGCCCCGGGAATCTGGTGTTCGGCTGGCCTGACCAACTCCTATCTGCTGACCACCACCGACGGCCGCATCGTGGTCAACACCGGGATGGGCTTCGAAGCGCCCGTGCACCGGGCCAACTTCGACGCCGTCGACCCGAGCCCGGTTCGCTACATCATCATCACCCAGGGGCATTACGACCATGTCGGCGGAATCGACACCCTGCGCGACCCCGGCACCAAAGTCATCGCCCAGTCCCACTGGCGCGACTGGCGAGACGATAACGAGCGACTTCTCCCGTACCGGGTGGCCCGCAGCGCTTTCGCCTTCAGCGGCCGGCTGGCCGACGGGATCGCCGCCATCCAGCGGCGCTTCGGTCCGAGACTCCCGCCGCAGAGCACCGCCACCGCCGACATCACCGTGCGGGACGCGCTCTCGCTGACCGTGGGCGGCCGGCGGCTCGAACTGATCGCGACCCCGGGCGGGGAAACCACCGACTCGATGGTGGTGTGGCTCCCGGACGAGGGAATCTGTTTGTGCAGCAACACCTTCGGCCCGGTTTTCGGTCACATTCCCAATCTGGTGACGATGCGCGGTGACCGTTACCGCGACGCGTTGACTGTCATCGACACCATCGAGCGGGTTCGCGCGCTGCATCCGGAGATCCTGCTGACCGGACACTTCGACCCGATCGTGGGCGCCGCGCGGATCGACGCCGAGCTGGGCCGGCTGGCCGGGGCGGTCCGCTATGTGCACGACCAGACCGTGGCCGGGATGAACGCCGGCAAGGACGTGCGCACGCTGATGCGCGAGATCGCCCTGCCCGAGCAACTGGACGTCGGCCAGGGCTACGGGTCGGTGGCCTGGGACGTCCGGGCCGTCTGGGAGAACTACTCGGGGTGGTTTCATCACCGGTCCACCACCGAGCTCTATCCCGTCGGGCCGGAGTCGGTCAGCGCCGACCTGGTCGAACTGGCCGGAGCCGCGGCGGTGGTGGCCCGGGCCGTCGCGCATCTCGACGCGGGCCGGCCGCTGCAGGCCATCCATCTCGCCGAACTCGTCACCGACACCCATCCCGACCACGCCGACGCCCGCGCGGTGCTCCGGACCGCCCACCAGTCGCTGCTGGCGGACAGCGTCAACTTCTGGGAGCGGGCTTGGCTGACCCGACAGATCGAGAGGTACACATGAGCGCTCGTGCGAGCTTCGACTTCACCGGAACCCGCGTCGTGGTCACCGGTGCCACCAGCGGTATCGGCCACGCCGTCGCGACCCTGTTCCGGGACGCCGGTGCGGAGGTGACCGCGACCGGGACCAAACCGGCCGCCACCGACTACGGCGTCGACCTGTCCGGCATGACCTACCGGCAACTGCGGCTCACCGACCCCGATGCCGTCGCCGCGTTCGCGGCCGGGCTGGAGACGCTGGACGTCCTGGTCAACAATGCCGGCGCGAACTTTCCCGGCGGTCTCGACGAGTCCGACCCCGATGGCTTCGACGCTTCGCTGGAACTGAACCTGATGGCGCCCTACCGGCTCACCGTGGCACTGCATGGGGCGCTGCGGGCATCGTCGACACCGGGCGGGGCCAGCGTGGTCAATCTGGCGTCGATGTCGGCGATGCGCGCGGTCACCCTGGTACCCGGCTACAGCGCGGCCAAGTCGGGCATCGTCAACCTCACCCGGAACCTGGCCGTGAAGTGGGCCCGCGACGGCATCCGGGTCAACGCGGTCGCCCCCGGCATCATCGACACCCCGATGACCGCGCCCATGATGGCCGTCCCCTCGATCGTCGACTCCGAACTGGCCCGGGTTCCGATGCGCCGGTTCGGGCTCCCGTCGGAGGTCGCGGCCGCGATCGCGTTTCTGTGCACCGAACAGAGCGGGTACACCACCGGGGCGGTACTGATGGTCGACGGCGGGTCGGACTGCGTCTGAAGCGCCAAAACCCTTTCTCACCAGAGTTTTAGACACCGCTCCCGGCCGCCTTAGAGTTTCGCCGTAACGTCGCAGACGAGGCCGCGCGTCGGCGGTCCGGACGATCGACATGAGGGGCGGACATCATGACGAGCTTCACTTCGCGGTACGGGGAACCCGCAGCGGATTACCGGGGAGCCCATGTCCGGGCACACCGCCGGCACGGCGCGACCGTCGTCGCCGTCAGCGGCCGCGTCGACGCGCGAAACCTCGACCGGGTCGCCGACCACGCGTCGCGGTTCATCCTTCCCGATGCCCCGTTCGTCCTCGACCTCAGTGCGGTCACCGAGTTCACCCCGAAAGCCGCCGACCTGCTCGATATCGTCGATCAGCGTTGCGCTGCCGCCGGCGTCGATTGGGCGCTGGTTCCCGGTCTTGCCGCAGTCCGGCGGATGCGGGGCCGCGCCGGCGCCTCGGCGCTGCCGGTGATCGCCTCGGTGGCCCGCGCCGAGCACGAGTTCGACGACGCCGTCCTCAAGCGCCGCCGTCTGCTACTGCCCCTGTTGGGCAGGACCGCCTGACACCGCTGCGCGGGTCACCGTCCGTGATCCGCGTACCCTCGACGCTGTGCGCGCGAGCCTTCTGACCGCTCCGGCCTCGGTGCTGGGGATGCTGGCGATCATCGCGTCCCTGATCGCGCCCGGGGCGGTCGCCGACCCGGAAGCCCCGGTGCCCGTCCCCTCCCCGGCCGAGGAACCGTCGCATGCCTCGGGGTCGTCTCCCGGCCCGGTCGTGATGGACCACGACGGCACCTTCGCCGTGGGCGCCGAGATCATGCCCGGGGTCTACTCCTCCGCCGGCCCGCTGCCGGGTGGCACCTGCTACTGGCGAAGGATCGGGGCCGAGGACACCACCGTCGAGAACGCACTGACCAAACAGCCGCAGACGGTGCAGATCGCCGCCGCCGATATCGCGTTCAAGACCAACGGATGCCAGCCGTGGACGCTGACCGACACCCCGCCGCCCGGCCAGAATGCGCCGTGGCTGTCCCAGTTGCAGCTGCGGCACAGCCTCGACATCCTCAACGGCCTGGCGGGTCAGTCCGGCAACGGCCAGTTGCCGCCCTATTGATTCATTTGCCGCCGGCCGACGGGGGCGGGCAACGGTCGTGGTCCTGCAACTCCTCCCCGCCGGCCCAGTCGCCCGCGGCGCTATAAGCCTGGTCGGCCAGGATGACGAAACCGGGCAGCCCGCCGCGGCGGACGCCGACGACGACCAGGGTGTAGTGACCGATGTCGGCGCCCGCGGTATCGGCGAGCAGGCGGAAGGGGTTGACCGAGAGCTCCTCTCCATCGACCGCGATCGCGCTGTAGGTGTGACCGGCCAGCGGTTCGGGAAACGGGGCCCAGTGGGGTCCGATCGCGTCCGCATGCTCGGTGATGGCGGCGTGCACGTCGGAACGGATGCAGTCGATGTGGATGTGCAACTGGTTCTGCGAGCGCGATGACGCGGAGTTGACGGCCAGACTCATCCAGTCCCGCGGCAGAGTGCCGCCGGCTGCCGCTTCGGTGAACGACCGTGCCGCCCAGGCGGCGGCAAAATAGTTGGTGGCACCCGGGTCCAGCAGGTCCGGGCTCTCGATCCCGGTGATACGCGCGGTCGGCAACAGCAGATACTGCCGCGGCCCGACGCTGTCCTTGAAGACGGCGTAACCGCGCTCGCGTCCGCCGCTCAGGTCGACCGCCGCGCACGGTGCCGGGTCGCGGGACTGCACCGCCCCGGCGACACACTGGTCGTTGACCACCCTCCACAGGATGTCGGGGTCGGCGCCGGCGCTGGGTGAACCCGCGACCACGACAGCGACCGGGACGGCCCACAGGACTCGGCGCGCAACTGGCACCGGGTCACCCTAATCCGCGGGCAATAGCATTCCCGGTGTGAAAGTCGCCGGTGTGAAAGTCGCCGGGGTGCTCCTCAGCACACTCGCCGTGCTCGCAGGGTGCGGATCCCCCGCCGATGATCACCTCGTCATCTTCGCGGCCGCATCGCTGCGCCCGACCTTCGCCGACCTCGACGCGAGGTTCTCCGCGCTCAACCCCGGCAGCCCCGTGGAGTTGTCGACCGCCGGGTCGGCCGACCTGCTCACCCAGCTGACCCAGGGCGCGGAGGCTGATGTCTTCGCCACGGCAGATACGGCGACCATGGACAAGGCGGCCCGCGCCGGGTTGCTTGCCGGGCCACCGGTTCCCTTCGCATCCAACGCGCTAGCGATTGTCGTCGCCCCCGGGAATCCTCAGGGCGTCACATCATTCCGTGACCTCGCGGGTGTCGATCTGGTGGTGTGCGCGGTCCAGGTGCCCTGCGGTGCCGCCCTGCCCCGGATAGAGCAGGAGACCGGCGTTCGGCTCAGGCCGGTGAGCGAGGAATCCTCGGTCACCGATGTGCTGAACAAGGTGACCAGCGGTCAGGCCGACGCGGGGGTGGTGTACCAGACCGACGCCCGGGCTGCCGGCGCCGCGGTGACGACCGTGCCCTTTCCGGAGGCGGCCGGTGCGCCCAACCGCTACCAGATCGCAGTCCTGATCAGCTCGGCGGATCCGGTCCGGGCCAAGGCGTTCGTCGACCTGGTCGCCGGGCCGGTCGGCCAGCAGGTTCTGGGGGCGGCGGGCTTCGGTGGGCCCTGAGGAGAGCCACCGGCTAGCGTCTGGCTGTGATCGTGCTACTCCCACCCTCGGAGACCAAACGTCCGGGAGGTGACGGGCCCGTACTGGATCTGGCAGCTCTGAGTTGGCCGGATCTGGCTCCGCTGCGTTCGGAACTGGTGAGCGAACTCGTCGACCTCGCCGCCGATCGGCCTGCCTCCCGCGCAGCGCTGGGGATCTCGGCGTCCCAGGATGCGGAGATCGAGCGCAACGCCGCCCTGCGCACCGCGCCGACGCTGCCCGCCATCCGCCGCTACACCGGAGTGCTCTACGACGCGCTGGACATCGAAACCTTGCGGGCTGCGGACGCCGCACGGGCCGGGGTGCGGTTGGCGATCGGCTCGGCGTTGTTCGGGCTGCTGCGCGCGACCGACCCCATCCCCGCCTATCGATTGTCGGCGGGTTCCACCCTGCCTGGCCGCCCGGGCCTGGCGACCCGGTGGCGACCCGTTCTGCAGCCGGTGCTGGCGGGCCTGGCAGCCGGGGAACTCGTCGTCGATCTGCGATCCGGCGCCTATGTGGGCCTCGGCCGGTGCGAGGCCGCGGTTCGGGTCGATGTCCTCGCCGAGCGCCCTGACGGCACCCGAAGCGTGGTGACCCACTTCAACAAGGCCCACAAAGGACGGCTGGCCCGGGCGTTGGCCACCACCCGTTCCGAACCCGCCGATGCTGCGGCGGTGGCCGCCGTCGCCCGCCGTTCGGGGATGGTGGTGGAGCGGGACGGAAACCGGCTGACGATCGTGGTTCCCGCGTGACGGTGCGAGGATGGTGTCGGTGAGCAACCGCTGGCAGCGCTCCGAGGTACCGCGCGGCGAGGAGTACGACGCGCGCTGGACGGCGCTGGCGGCCGCCGGTGAGGAGATCCACGGCGAGGCTGACCTGGTCGAGGCACTGCTGGGCTCGACGGGACGGCACTCGGTGCTCGACGCCGGTTGCGGCACCGGCCGGGTGGCCGTCGAACTCGCCCGGCGCGGATTCCAGGTCGCCGGCGTCGACGCCGACGATCAGATGCTCGCCGCTGCCCGGGCCAAGGCCCCTCGGCTGCGCTGGGTCACCGCCGATCTGGCGCAACCGGCCCGCCGCGGGGACGGGCTGCCGCGTCGTGTGGACCTCGTGCTGCTGGCCGGCAACGTGATGATCTTCCTCGAACCGGGGACCGAGGGACGGGTGCTGGGCAATCTGGCCGCCCGGCTGGACCCCGGCGGCCTGGTGGTGGCGGGCTTCAGCATCATCCCCGACCGGCTCTCCGTGGAGCGCTACGACGAACTGGCGGCATCGGTCGGTCTGACACCGGTGGCGCGCTGGTCGACCTGGGAGCGCGAGCCCTTCGCCGGCGGCGACTACGCGGTGTCGGTGCACCGGGCTGCCCGATGAGGGCACCCGACCGCTACAACGCGATCACCGCGCGCCTCACCGCCGGCGGGCACCAGCTCACCGTGATGCGGCTCGTGGCCGGATGCATCCTGACCATGGCACTGCCGCCGCTGCTGGCGGCGACCAATCCGGACTCCACCCGCTGGCCGGGCGGCCGGGGTCTGCTGATCGTGATCGTGCCGGTCTGTCTCGGGCTGGCCGTGCCATGGCTGCGGCGCCGATGGCCGAGTCGCACCGAGTCCATCACCGTCGTCGTCGTCGGCGCACTGTTCCTGGCCGCCGGGTGTGTCGCCGCCAGTGATCCGCTGGCCGGTCTGGCGATCGCCACCGCGTTCGCGTTCATCCTCGGGTACGTGGGGTTGTTCCACGGCAGCAGGCCGCAGTGGTTCACCGCGATCATCGCCGTCGGCACCGTCGGCTGGCTTGCGGGCCGGATCGCGATCGCGGACCTGCCCACCGCGCTGGCCGTCACGACGCCGGTGGTCCTGGTGATTCTCGCCGTCTTCGTGGGCTGCCGGACCATCGCCGCGGTGACGGCTGCCTCCGGCGAGCGCACCGACGTCGAACCACTGACCGGCCTGTTGACCCGGGCGTCCTTCGACGAACTCGCCGCCACCCTGCTCGGGGCCCGTAACCGCGGGGACGATCGCTACCTCGTCGTGGCGGTGGTCGGTGTCGATAACGTTCCCGCGCTGCTGAGCGTGCAGGGCCGGCGCGGGGTCGAACGCGTCCGCGTCGCGATCGCACTGGCGCTGCGGGACACCGTGCGCCGCGGGGCGATCGTCGGACATGTCGGCGACGACGAGTTTCTCATTGCCGAGGTCTTCACCACCGCAGATCCTGCTCCCCTGGCTGAGCGGATCCGTGGCGCGGTGGCGGCCACCCCCGGCGGGGACACGGCGAGCATCGGCGTGGTCAGCACCCCCCTCGGACCGCTCGCTGCCCGCCCCCCGCACGAGGTTCTGGACGAGATCGTCGCGCTGGGCACCGCGGCGATGTGGCGGGCTCGGGGTCGCGGCGGCAATCAGGCCGATTACGTCCTGAGCCCCGTACTGCGCGGCCCGGCGGAGCCGGATCCCGACCCCGACCACGGGTGACGCGCAGCCGGTAGTGTCACAGCGATGAGCGGTGAGCACCAGCACTCCCGGCCCCGAATGACCCGTCATGAGTTGCGTTATGCGGCAGGGACTCTCGCCGTCCTGATTGCCGCCGCGACGGCAGCGTTCCCGGCTACCGCCGAACCCACCCCGGGGGCGCCTGAGAATTTCGTCGTGCTGACCGACATCGTCCCCGACATCCTCGCCGACATCCGCTACATCACCCCACACAATTTCACCGGTGACCCGGTCGACGGCTACCGGCAGCCGCGGTGCATCCTGACCCGGCCGGCAGCCGAGGCATTGGCCCGCGCTCAGCAGGATGTCGTCGAGCGGGGCTACACCCTCAAGGTCTACGACTGTTACCGGCCGCAGCGTGCCGTCAACGACTTCATCGCCTGGGCGCAGGACCTGCCCGACACCCGGATGAAGGCCGAGTTCTACCCGCGCGTCGACAAGTCGACCCTGTTCGCGGACGGCTACATCGCCGAGCGGTCCGGCCACAGCCGCGGCAGCACCGTCGACCTCACGCTCGTCCCGCTGCCGGCGGTCCCGACACCGGGATACGTTCCGGGTCAGCCGCTGGTGGATTGCACTGCCCCACAGGTGGTTCGGTTCCCGGACAACTCCGTGGACATGGGCACCGGCTTCGACTGTTTCGACACCCTGGCCAACACGCTCGACCCACGGATCGACGGCGATCAGGCCAAGAACCGCCTGCTGCTCGCCGAGGTCCTCGAGCGCGAGGGTTTCGTCAACTACGACAAGGAGTGGTGGCACTTCACCTACAAGCCGGCCGAGACCGGTGAGCCCTACCCCGACACCTACTTCGACTTCCCGGTCGACCGCGCGGCGCTGGCGCCGAATCCCTAGGAACCCAGCGCGGTGCGCAGCAGGTGCATCGCCACGGTCGTCGAACGTTCGCGCACGTCGGCGCGCTCCCCGGGAACCCGCACGCAGCGGGTCAGCATCTCGCCGCCGTCCAGGGCGATGCAGAACCAGACCGTGCCGACCGGCTTGTCGGCCGTTCCGCCGCCCGGACCGGCCACCCCGGTGATCGCGACCGCGGTATCGGCGCCGAAGCGGCGCAGTGCTCCGGCGGCCATCGCCTCGGCGACTTCGCCGGACACCGCGCCGTGGGCGGCGATCAGTGCCTCGTCGACGCCGAGCAGACCCGCCTTGGCTTCGTTCGCGTAGGCGACCACCCCGCCGGCCAGATAGGCCGACGACCCGGGCCGGTCGGCCAGTCGCGCCGCCAGCAGTCCCGCCGTGCACGACTCCGCGGTGGCGATCCGCCGGCCCGCCAGCAGGCCGGCGACCTGGTCGTCGATGCTGGAGCCGTCCTCGGAGAAGATGGCCGCGCCGTGGCGCTGCCGGATCAGCCCCATCAGTGAACGGTAGGTCTGCTCGCCGCCGGGTTCGTAACGGGTGACCATCTCCAACTCGCCGCGGCGCAGGCAGGTGGTGACTTCCAGATCGCCGAACCCGGGCACCTGCCGCTCGGCCTCGCGCAGCGTCTCGGCCAGGCCCGACTCGGCCACCCCGAACATCAGCACGGTGTCCTGCCGGTAGACCGTGCGCCCGGCGATGGCCTGGGCGACGGCATCGGTGGCCATCGCCGCCGCCCACATCGCCTGCAACTCCTTGGGCGGCCCGGGCAGCACCACCACGGTGGGGCTGCCCCCGACCACCACGCCGGGCGCGGTGCCGACCGGGTGCAGAACCGTCGCGCCCGCGGGCACCATCGCCTGCTTGCGATTGGCGGCGCTGACCGCCTCGAGGTCCATGTCGGGAAAGCGGGCCATCCACTTCGCGACGATCGCGGCGATGACGGCCTCCATCGCCTCGTCGAGGACCAGTTCGCGCCCGCAGAACCGGGCCACCGTGGCCACGGTCATATCGTCGGCCGTCGGGCCGAGCCCGCCGGTGGTCACGATGAGATCCACCCCTTCGGCGCGCAGGAACCTCAGTTGCGCCTCGATGTCGGCGGGCCGGTCACCGCAGATGGTGATGTGGGCCAGTTCCACCCCGAGTTCGAGTAGCCGGTCGGCAACCCATGGTCCGTTGCGGTCGGCGACCCGACCGGTCAGTACCTCGGTGCCGGTGACCAGAATTCCCGCGCGCGCGCTCATCGGGTTCGAGACTACGCAGCCGGCGCCGCCCGTGGCGCCGGGTCACCGCCGCAACGGCGCGGCCGCGGTGAACTCGGCGGCCCGGCCGCCGGATTGCCACCGGTACCACCGCTCCCACCGGCGCATGCCGGACCGCTGCCAGCGTTCGTCGAGCCCCGGCACCACCCGGCGCGCCAGTTCCACCCCGGCGATCAGCGGCGCCCGCGCCAGCAGGATCGCGATACCCAGGGCCGGCGAGGGCAGGTCGTAACGGCGCCGGTTCCAGGGCAGCATGAACAGGCCCGAAAACCCGGCCTGGATCCGGTAGTGGTATTCGGCGCGCAGCCGTTCCAGTCCCCGCTGGCCGGCTTTCGGCGCGAACGCCGGGACGAACGACTCGACGAGTTCCGCGCCGGTCTGCCCCGAGTCGTAACTGCGGGCCGCGTCGGCCATGAAAAGGATGCGCCAGGCGTCCATCACCGTCTCCGGGAAGTAGCCCTGGCAACGAACGCCGACCAGGTGCCCGCAGTACCGGTTGAAGTGCAGCACCGCCCGCATCTCGGCCGGCGAGGTGAGGAAACCCAGCGCGGTCAGCCCCAACGCCGGGGCCACGCTTCCGCCGAGCAGGGTCAGCAGCATCGCCGACTGGCTGATCGGCAGACCCCATCGGTCGACGTCCCACTCCGGATGCTGACGCACCCGGGCCCGGACGCTGACGTGCATGATCCGGACGTGCAGCGAGATCGCCCGCGCCGGCGAGCCGGGTCGCAGCACCGCACCGGGCGAGCTGACCTCGATCCACCAGCGTGAGGTCTCCATATAGCGATGCAGCGCACGGTCGCCGGCATAGCCGCCCGACAGCGACAGCGGCAGCGCCAGCCAGCCTTCGGTGTAGGTGTCCATCGTGCCGGCGTTGCCGACCGCGCCCAGGGCGTAGGCCCACCGGCGCCACACCGCCGCGCCCCGCTCGACCAGGTCTGGGTCGACCCAGTCAGGTATGGCCTGGAAGTCCTCGATCAGGGCCCGCAGCGAGTCCGGTACGTCCGGGATGGAGTCGATACCCTCCCGCTGGGCCCGTTCGACGAGCTCGCGGGCCCGCCTGGGGCCCAGCTCGCCGTGATAGGTCTCGGCGACGAACCGCTCCGCGATCGGGTCGCCCTCGGTCAGCCCCGCCCGGAACGCGGCGGCGACGTCCTCGGTGGGGAACAGATCGACCCCGGTCAGACGCAGCACCCGGTCCCGGATTCGGGCGTGACCCCCCGCCGTCCGGGCCTGCGGGTAGCGGAAGGCGCTCGGGACCGGCACCGACCTCAGCGGCCGGCGCCGGGTGCGCGCACCACCAGGGGCACGGCCGGGAAGAAAGCGGCCATCTCGGTGCGGCACTTGCGCAAAGCGGCCGTCCCGTATCCCTTCTTGCGATGCTCGGGGTGGATCCAGATCCGGACGTTGACCTCACCGCCGGCCAGTTCGCCGAAGACCATGCCCACCCGGTCGTCGCCGTCGAGCGCGACGAACCAGGCCGCCTCCTCGGCGCGCAGCCGGTCCCGCGCCCAGGTGATCTCCTCATCGAGGCTGCCGGCCGGCGAACCGGAGCCGTCGCCGGCGGCGCCGATCTCGTCGGTGCGCACCCCGAACAGATCGCGGTCGGTCTCGTCGGAGAACGGCCGCAGCCGCAGGGTGTCGTCGGCGCTGGCCGGGCGCTCGGCGACGGTGAAGCTCAACTGGCTGTTGAGATCGTCGATCTCGGCGGCGATGCGTTGCCGGGAGTCCTTGGTGAGCTGATCGAAGGACATCCCCATGATCGCCTCGGCGCCGATCCGCGACTTGCCGAGCAGTGCGGTGACGGCATCGATCGCCGACTCGCGGTTCTCGGACTCCACGATGGTGTCGAGCACTTCATGACGGCGCTCCAGCGCGGTGAGCAGGGCATCGGCAATGGCGCGGCGGGTGACGGCTCGATCCTGGTCGGTCATGAAACCAGCCTAGCCCGCGGCCGTCCGTTCGGCTCGGGGCTCTCCGGTTCGCGTCGGGGACTCTGCCAAGATGGTCCACCGTGGCGAATCCTTCCCCGAGGGCGTTCGTGAGGACGTTCCTCAGGGTCTTCGCCGTGGTGGCGTTGCTGCTGGTGGCCGGTGACGTCCGGGTGTTCGCCCGGCCTCAACCGCCGGCGGGCCAGGACATCGAACTGGCCGCCGGCTGGACACTCACCTCGGCCGAGACGGTGTCTGCCGACGGGGCGCGAATCTCGACGGCCGGCTTCGACGACACCTCCTGGACACCGGTTTCGCGGATGCCCGGCACGGTGCTGGGAATCCTGCAGGACGCCGGGGTGTACCCCAACCTGTACTACGGCAAGAACCTGCTCACCGAAGTGCCGCAGGACCTCTACCGGCAGGACTGGTGGTACCGCACCACCTTCACCGCACCGGCGGGCTACCCGACCTATCTGCTGGACTTTCCCGGCATCAACTACCGCGCCGACATCTGGCTCAACGGTCGCCGGATCGCCGACCGCAGCCAGATCGCCGGGATGTACGTCGGCCACACCCTCGACGTCACCCCGTGGATCGCCCGGGACCGGCCCAATACCCTTGCCGTCCGGGTGATCCCGGAACGGGCGATCCACGATGTCGACGGCGTCGAACTGGCCGACAGCTGGTGGGATTGGATCAACTGGCGCTACCTGGGCTACCGGGACGGCATCTCCTTCGTCGCGGACCGTAACGCCGGGATCTGGAAACCCGTGCGGCTGAGGATGTTCGGGCCGGTGGGCATCGGCCCGGCCACGGTCAACACCGACCTTCCGCTGCCCCGCACCGACAGCGCACGCCTGACCGTGTACGCGGGCTTGCGCAACTATTCGAATGCGCCGGTGGGTGGGGTCCTGCGCGCGACCATCACCCGCGACGGCAGGCGCCCGGTCCGGGTCGACCGCGTGGTGTCACTGGCCCCCGGCGAGGAGCGCGAGGTCACCTTCTCCCCCGAGGAGTTCGCACAGCTCACCGTTGCCAACCCCGACCTGTGGTGGCCGCACACCATGGGCCGTCCCGATCTCCACGATCTGAGGCTGGACTTCCTGCAGAACCGCTCCGCCACGGCGAGCGCGACCTTGCGATTCGGCATCCGGGAGGTCGGCCAGGGCCGGGACGACGACCGGGACCCGACCGCCCCCGGCGATGGCGGGAACTTCTTCATGACCGTTAACGGCCGGGAACTTCTGGTACGCGGCGCCACGTACACCCCGGATCTGCTCTTCCGCTCTGAACCGGATCGGGACGCCGCGATTCTGCGCTACGCCAAGGATCTCGGGCTGAACATGCTGCGGTTGGAGTCCAAGATCGCCTCGACCCGCCTCGTGGAGATGGCCGACGAACTCGGCATCCCGTTGATGTACGGGTGGATGTGCTGCAACCAGTGGGAGCGCTGGGCGCAGTGGGACTCCGAGGATCGGCGGGTCGCGCTGAACAGCATGCGCTCCCAGATCGGGATGCTGCGTTCGCACGCCTCGGTGTTCCTGTGGACCAACGGCAGCGACGGCCGTCCGCCCGACGAGGTGCGACTGGCCTACCGCGGGGTGCTGGACGACCTGCACTGGCCGAACGCCGTCGTCGACACCGTCTCGGCGGTGGGCCGCGACGCCGACGGCACCACCCTGTGGGACGGCATCCGGATGGCCGGGCCCTACAGCTGGCGCCCGCCCTCCTATTGGTTCGCCCGCCGCTACCCCGCCACCCGCGGCTCCTCCGCCGAGCAGGGCGACAATGAGCACATCCCGCCCTTCGCCAGCCTGCGCAGGTTCATCCCGCCGGACCGGCTGTGGCCGATCAACGACACCTGGTACTTCCACGCCGGGGCCGACCCGCAGAACGCCGCGCTCACCAGCATCCGCAGGGCGGTCGACCGGCGCTACGGGCAGTCCACCGACGCCGAGATGTTCGCCGACAAGGCGCAACTCGCGCACTACGAATCCACCCGCGCCCAGTTCGAGTCCTACGCCGCCACCGGCGGGGACGGCCACAAGATGACGATCTACTGGATGCTCAACAGCCACTGGCCGTCGTTCTTCGGCAACCTCTTCGACTACTACCTGCGGCCGGGCGGCGCCTATTTCGGCGCCAAGAAGGGACTGCGGCCGCTATCGGTGGTGTTCGACTCCTACGCCACCGGCGACCATCGGCAGGCCACGGTCAGCGTGGTCAACCAATCCGCGCAGGACGCGGCGGACCTCAGCGTGCGGGTGCGCGTCTACGACCTGTCCGGCCGGGTCCGCGGCACCCGGGGTGCGCAGGGTATCGACGTCGCGTCCGGCGGCGCTGTCGCGGCGCTCACCCTGCCGCCCGGACCGGCGGACTCGCCGGTGTTCTTCGTCCGCTGCGAACTCCTGGACTCCGGCGGCACCGTGCTGATGGAGAACACGTACTGGCAGTCGCAGCAGGTCGACGACCTGGGTCCGGTGTCCAACGACGACGCCTTCGAACTCAGACAGTTCAGCTGGGCTGATATGACCGCGCTGAACGCGATGGCCAAGCCCCGGTTGGATGTCACCGCCGCCCGATCCGGACCCGACGGTTCTGAGGTCGTCGTCCGGTTGCGGAACCCGACATCGGATATCGCCTTCTTCCAGCGGGTCGAACTGCTCACCGCACCCGGCGGAGACGAGATCCTGCCGATCGAGTACGACGACAACTACCTGACGGTGTTCCCCGGCGAGACCGCCGAACTGCGGGGCCGGGTCCCGGCCGGCGGGCCGAACCCGGCCTGGGTGCGGGTGAGGGGCTACGGCGGCGCGCCGGTCGTGGTGCCCCTGCGCTGAGACGTCGCCCATCCGGCGGCGGCACCCGTCCCGGTTGGCCTACATTCGGTGGGGCGGCGCCGCGCCGCACCATAGGCTGGTTCGGCGGTAGGTGTGCCAACTGGCGCGCAGGAAAGGGATGCCGACTTTGCTTGAGCGCTCCCTGGTGGTGGCCGCAGCCCTGGCCAGCGCGGTGTTCCTCGCGATCGGGATCGTGGTGCGGCAGCGGGCCACCATGGACGTGCCCGACCACCAGGGCGTCAGCGCGGTGATGGTGACCACCCTGCTTCGCCGGCCGCTGTGGTGGGCCGGTACCGGCTCGGCCGTCATCGGCTACGCCTTCCAGGCGGTCGCGCTGGCATTCGGCTCGCTGCTGCTGGTCGCCCCGCTGCTCGTCTCCGCGTTGCTGTTCGCGCTTCCGCTGAGCGCCCGGTTGGCCAACCGGCGGGTCACCCGGGTGGAGTGGGTCTGGGCGCTGGTCCTCACGGTCGCCCTGGCGGTGTTCGTGGCCCTGGCGCGGGCCGCCCCCGGCGACTACGAGGGCTCCGGTCGCCCAGCCGTCATCGTCGCCGTGGTGGCGCTGGCGCTGGCGCTGGGCACGCTGCCGCTGGCGGTCCGGCTGAACGGCTGGCACCGGGCGCTCGCGCTGGCCACCGCGGTGGGTGTGCTCTTCGGAGTCGTGGCGGTGCTCACCAAGATCGTCATGAACACCGTGACCGAGGGTCATCCGGCCCGGCTGCTGACCTCCCCGGTGCTCTACGTGCTGGCGCTGGTCGGGATCGTCGCCACATTGCTGCAACAGTCGGCTTTTCACGCCGGATCGCTGCGGGCCTCGGTGCCCGCCATGCTGGTCCTGGAACCGGTCGTGGCGGTCCTGCTGGGTCAGGTCGTCCTCGGCGAGCACCTCACGGTCAACCCGCCGACCGCCGTCGTCCTGGGTTTCGCACTGGCCGCGATGGCCGCGGCCACCGTGGCCCTCGGCCGCGACGAGGGCGCCTACGAGGAGCAACTCGAAGCCGTCACCCGCGGTCGCCGCGACGACTGAGTCCCGCCGCGGGCGCCGTCGGCGCCGGCCCGACTATCGTGTGCGCCATGGTGGCCTGCGACCCGATCGCCCAGATCGAGGCGAGTCCGCCCGGCCCGAACGTGGGGGCTTTCTTCGATTGTGACGGCACCGTCGTCGCCGGTTTCACCGCCGCCGCGCACGCCAGTGACCGGCTGCGCCGTGGACAGGCAAGCGTCGGCGAGGTGCTCGGCGTCGTCGAGGCGTCGGTGCGCTACAAGCTGGGACGCATGCAGTTCGAGCGGCTGCTCACCCGCGCCGCCGGCTACCTGCAGGGTGATTCGCTGACCGACCTCGACGATGCGGGCCGGCGAGTGTTCACCGAACAGCTGGCCGCCAGGATCTACCCGCTGATGCGCAGGATCGTGGCGGCCCATCGCGACCGCGGTCACACCCTGATGATGTGCTCCTCGGCGCTGACCATTCACGCCGAGCCGGTGGCCCGCGAGCTGGGTATCGACGATGTCGTGTGCAACAGCTTCGAGTTGGACGCCGATGGAAGGCTGACCGGTCGGATCGCCAAGCCCGTCGTTTGGGGGCGCCAGAAAGCGGTTGCGGTGCAGGGTTTTTGCGAGCAGCGCAGGGTCGATCTGCGGCAGAGCTTCTGCTACGCCGACGGCGACGAGGACGCGCCGTTGATGAGGTTGGTCGGGCATCCCCGCCCGGTCAACCCGCGGGCCGGTCTGGCCGCCCTGGCCGACACCGAGGGCTGGCCGGTGCTCCGTCTCACCCCGCCCGGCCGGACGGGCTCGGCCGATGCGCTCGGACACCTGCCCGACCTGGGCCGGGCGGCTCTGGGTGCGGCCTTCGGCGCGCTGGCCTTGCGCGGCCGGCGCCGCTGAGTCACATCGGCCGGTGCGGGACGTCGGTGATCAGTCCGCCGTCGACCACGTACTCCGAACCGGTCGAGAACGACGACTCGTCGCTGGCCAGGAACACCATGAACGAGGCCACCTCCTCGGGGGTGCCGGCCCGGCCCATCGGCGCGGTCACGATGTCGTCGGGCAGGTGCTTGGTCATCGGCGTCCTGATGAAGCCCGGGTGGATCGAGTTCACCCGGATACCCTCCGGCGCCAACTCCAACGCCGCCGACTTGGTCAGCCCGCGCAGTCCCCACTTGGACGCGACGTAGCTGTGTGCCCACACCGCGCCGCGCATCCCCTCGATCGAGGAGACGTTGATGATCGAACCGCCTCCGGCGGCGATCATCGGGTCGATCACCGCCTGGATGCCCCGCATCGCGCCGGTGAGGTTGACGTCGAGCACCTTCTGCCACTTGGTGATGTCCGCGGTCTTCAGTGGGGCGACCTGGACGGTCCCGGCGTTGTTGATCAGGACGTTGAGTTTCCCGAAGGTCTCCACCGCGGTGCCCACCGCGGCCGCCCAGTCCTCCGCACTGGTCACGTCGAGGTGGACGTAGCGTGCGGCGTCGCCGAGCTCCTCGGCCAGCGTGGCGCCCTGATCGTCGAGGATGTCCCCGATCACCACCTTGGCGCCCTCGGCGATCAGCATCCGGGCGCCGGCCGCACCCATCCCGCGCGCGCTGGCGCCGCCGGTGATCAACACGACCTTGTCGTCCACACGTCCCATGAGCCGTCAGATTACTAGAACCTGTTCCAGTTTCCCCTCCGGCTGTCCATACTGGGCCGATGGCTATTCGGGTCGCCCACATCGGAACCGGCAACGTCGGCCGCCTGGCACTGGCCGAGTTGATCGAGAACCCGGCTTTCGAACTGACCGCCCTGTGCGTGTCGTCGCCGGACAAAGTCGGCAAAGACGCGGGGGCGTTGGCCGGCCTGGACGTGACGACCGGAGTCGCCGCGACCGACGACCTGGCGGCACTGCTGGCGGGCGAACCGGAGTGCGCGGTCTACTGCGCCATGGGCGACACCCGGATGCCTGATGCGATGCGTGATGTCGGACGCATCCTGGCCGCCGGTGTCAATGTGGTGGGCTCGGCGCCCGGGGTGCTGCAGTTCCCCTGGCAGGTGATTCCCGACCAGTTCATCGCACCGATCGAAGACGCTGCGCGCCTGGGCAATTCGAGCATCTACGTCAACGGTGTCGATCCTGGATTCGTCACCGATCTGATTCCGTTGGCATTCGCCGGCACCTGCCGGCGCATCGAGCAGGTGCGGTGCATGGAGATCGCCGACTACGCGACCTACGACGGTGCGATCGTGATGTTCGACGTGATGGGCTTCGGCAAGCCGCTCGACGAGATTCCCATCCTCTTCCAGCCGGGCGTGCTGTCGATCGCGTGGGGGTCGGCACTGCGTCAGTTGGCGGCCGGACTGAACCTCTCTCTGGACAGCATCACCGAGACCTACGAGCGCGAACCGGCGCCCGAGGCGTTCGACATCGCCGCGGGCCACATCCCCGAGGGTGGTGTCGCGGCCGTGCGGTTCCAGATCAACGGCATCGTCGACGGCCACCCCGCCCTCGTCGTCGAGCACGTCACCCGACTTCGGGGAGACTTACGGCCGGACTGGGCCCAGCCGGCGCAGCCCGGCGGGTCCTACCGCGTGGAGATCACCGGTGAACCGTCCTACGCGGTCGACATCTGCCCCACCAGTCGCCACGGCGATCACAACCACGCGGCCATCGCGGGTGCGGCGGCTCGGATCGTCAACGCCATCCCGGCCGTGATCGCGGCCCCGCCGGGGATCCGCACCACGCTTGATCTGCCGCTGACGTCCGAGATCGCGCTGTACGCTCCACCGTCGAAGCGCTGACCGGGGGTGGATCGAAGCCCGTTGCGGCTACCGGCCACCGACCGCGATTCCGGCGTACGGACCGCCGTTGACGTACTGCGACAAGCACACCGCCCGCCAGGCCCCGCTCCCGAAACTACAGTTCAGAATCGCAGTCTGGTCCGGCGCCGCTCCCAGAATGTGGGGCGGTCGATTGGGGATGGAGCAGTTGTCGATGTAGGGATTGAACGGGGCGAGGCCGTTGTAACAGGGCGCCGCCGGGATTCCGCTCGGGCCGGCCGACGCCAATGGGGCCGACGCCAGAAGCGCCGTCGCAGCCGCAGCAGCACTCAGTGCCGCGAGTGCGATACGGGGTCTGGCCGGGGTCGTCTTTCGCAGAGTGGACATATCGAACCCCTTGTCCTCCCGCACGCTCTACGTTGAGCGGGCTGCATACGATGCTACTCCTCTGAGCGAGGGCGGATGAGTGTCCCGATGTTGACGGCGTCTGCGGGATTTCTGCTGGCCGTGCTGTGGATGGACCTCATCTTCGACACGCAGATCCTCCGGCCCGATCCGGCACGCCACCGTGAGACGGAGGACGCCGCGCTGGCCTCGATCGCGGCGTACTACCGCCGGGCGACGACGTCACGCCCGATGAGCGTCGTGATCGTGCTGGCAATGGCCACCCTGGTGGCGTGCGTGGCGGTTGAAGCCGTCCTGGGCGAACGGCCCGCCTGGCTGATCGCGGTGTCCGCAGTGCTGGCAGGTGGTCCGATTCTGCTGGCGCTGGCGCGGACGGTGCCCGCCGCGGTACGCCTGGGCGGCCGGACTGATCCACCGGCCGTGCAGGTGCGTCTGGCCCGGAGGATCCTGCGTGACCATCTGGCCTGTCTGGCCGCGATGTCTGCGTTCCTCGTGCTGTGGGTGGTCGCGGGCTAGACTGAAAGCAACTAGAACATGTTTCAGTTTTGACGCTGCCAAGGAGACCCGCCGTGCACACAGCCCTCTGCGACGAACTCGGCATCGAGTTCCCGATCTTCGCCTTCACGCACTGCCGCGACGTGGTGGTGGCGGTCAGCCGGGCGGGCGGGTTCGGTGTCCTCGGCGCCGTGGGATTCACCCCTGAGCAACTCGAGTTGGAACTGAACTGGATCGACGCCCACATCGGTGACCATCCCTACGGCGTGGACATCGTGATCCCGAACAAATACGAGGGCATGAACGCCGACATGTCCGGTGACGAGCTCGCCGAGATGCTCAAGAAGCTGGTCCCCCAACAGCATCTGGACTTCGCCAAGAAGATCCTCGCCGACCATGGGGTCCCGACCGCCGACGCCGACTCGAACGCCCTGCAGCTGCTCGGCTGGACCGAGGCGACCGCCACCCCGCAGGTCGATGTCGCGCTGCGGCACCCCAAGATGACGCTGATCGCCAACGCGCTGGGTACCCCACCGGTGGAGATGATCGCCCATATCCACGCGTCGGGGCGTAAGGTCGCCGCGCTCTGCGGGTCGCCGGCTCAGGCGATCAAACACGCCGAGGCCGATGTCGACATCATCATCGCGCAGGGCGGCGAGGGTGGCGGGCACTGCGGCGACGTCGGGTCGATCGTGTTGTGGCCGCAGGCGGTCAAGGCGGTGGCGCCGCGGCCGGTGCTGGCCGCCGGCGGGATCGGCAGCGGCGAGCAGATCGCCGCTGCGCTGGCGCTGGGGTGTGCGGGCACCTGGTCGGGCTCGCAGTGGCTGATGGTCGAGGAGGCGCACAACACCCCGGTGCAGCAGTCCGCCTACGTCAAGGCCACCAGCCGCGACACCGTGCGCAGCCGATCGTTCACCGGCAAGCCGTGCCGCATGCTGCGTAACGAGTGGACGGAAGCCTGGGAGACGCCGGGCAACCCGGAGCCGCTCGGAATGCCGTTGCAGTACATGGTCTCCGGCATGGCCGTCGCGGCGACGAACAAGTACCCCAACGAGACCGTCGACGTCGCGTTCAACCCCGTCGGTCAGGTGGTCGGGCAGTTCACCAAGGTGGAGAAGAGCGCCGCGGTCATCGAGCGGTGGGTGCGGGAGTACCTCGAGGCCACCACCCGCCTCAACGAGATCAACGAGGCCGCGACGGTGTGAGCCCGAGTCTCAGCTGATCGGGTCGAACTGGCTTCCGTTGCCCCACGGCCCGTTTCGCAGGAACCCGGGCTGCCAGCCCTTGGCGCCCAGGCACAGCATCGGCAACCCGTCCGGGGATTGCGCCGCGGCCTGCGAGCCGGGGCAGGGTGATCCGACCTCCTGTACCCCGTAGAGCTTCGGCGAGATCACCCAGAAGCCGGTGCCCTCCGGAGGCCGATCCATGCCGATATAGGACTGACCGGCGATCCAGTGGCACGCGAGTGCCTCGCCTCCCGGTCCGCGGCCGAAGACGAACCGGTCCCACCGGTAGCACGGCGCGCTCAGGTGCGCGTCGTAGATTATTCCGGGGACGTCACCCGCGTAGGACGGGTTGGTCCCGTCGGCGATGGCGGCCGGAGCCGCTCCCAGGGCGCCGCCGGTCAGCACTGCGGCGGTGAGAAGTTCGCGCAACATGGGCTGAGCCTAACCTGTGGGTCTTGGTAGGCTGCGGCGATTGACCGCAGTTGGGGGATCGCAATGGTGGACGAGGCGTCCGACTCGGGGCCGAGCGCCGCCGCCCGGACCTCCCTCGGAGCCGGCGTGCCGCACGGATTCTCGGTGCGGCACTCCCCCGCCGGTCTCACCGGTCACTGGCACGACGTCATCGAACTGGGTGACGGTCGCACCGGGGTACTCGTCGGGTGCTGCCCCGGCGGGGCCGGGCCCGGTCCCGTCCGGTCCGCGGCACGGGCAACGCTGATCCGGACCGCTGATCCGGTGCAGAGCCTCTCGGGCGTGTCGGGTTCGGGTGTTTCCGCGCTGTGTGCCGTGATCGACGGCGCCACCATCGGCTACAGCAGCCGCGGCGGCTCCGACACCGTGGTCGCCGAGCCGGAGGCGCCGACGCAGGTGCTCACCGACGCTCAGGGGCGCCTCGTGGTGGCGCCGCTGCGACCCGGGGCGACGGTGCTGTTGTGCACCGGCCGGATCGGTCCGGCCGCCGCGGCGCTCGACGGTTGCGAAGCCGTGCCGCCCGAGCAGGTGGCCGATCAGGTGATGGCCCGGCTCGCCGGCGCCGCGGGCGCCGGCGTGGCGGCGGTGGTTTACCGCCATCCTCCCGAACCGCTGTGCATCGCCCTGCCCGCCGAGCCGGCCAACCTGGCGGTCGGTCGGGGCCTGCTGCGGCAGTGGCTGGGCGCGGCCGGCGTCGATCCGGAGTCCTGCGCCGACCTGGTTCTCGCGGTTGGTGAGGCGACCGCCAACGCCACCGAACACGCCGTCGTCGGGGCGGTCGGGCAGGTTACGATCACCGTCACCGCGTCGATCACCGGCAGCCGGCTGAGTATCACGGTGGCCGACACCGGGGTCTGGAAGCCGGCCTCGGCGGAGGTCGGGCACCGCGGTCACGGTATCCCGCTGATCAACGCCCTGGTCGACTCGGCAGAGCTGACCAGCACCCCGGAAGGAACCACTGTCGCGATGGTCAAGGAGTTGCGCCGATGACGGACGCCCGCTTCGTGGTCACGGCGGCCTCCGGTGACCGCCCGCCGCTGGTCGTGGTGTCCGGCGATATCGACCTGGCCAATGTCGATGAGTTCCAGGCGTCGATGTCGGCGGCGGCGGCCGGCGTCGACGCCCTGCGGGTCGACCTGACCGGTGTGAGTTACTGCGACAGTGCGGCGGTACGGGCGCTGTTCACGCTGGCCGCGGCCAGAGAGCTGACCATGGTGGTCAGGCCGACCGGGCACATCATGACGTTGCTCAGCATCTCCGGGCTGGACCGCGTCGCCACCGTCGTGACGAGGGAGTGAGCGGTGCCGGCACCGACCTTCCACCCCCGGGATGAGGCTGCGCACAGCCAATTGCTCGACCGGATCCTCGAACGGGTCCAGCACGACCTGCCCGACGCGACCGCCCTCGCGGTCACCCTGCACTCCAAGAGCGCAGCGATGACGGAGTGCGCAGAACGCGGATTCGGGGGCGACTACGTGGCCGCGCAGCGTTCCGGTCTCGGCGGTCCGGTCATCGACGCCGTCGAGCATCAGGTCCCAGTGCTCAGCCTGGATCTGTGGAATGACGACCGGTGGCCCGGACTCACGTTCGACGCCGCCCGCGCCCGGATACCCGGCCGCGACGAGGAACTCCGCGCGGCGCGCGGAGCGGCCGCCGTTCCCGGCGTCTGGCGGGATGACGAGACCGTGGTGCTCTCCTGCGTGCTGGCCCGTCCGGCCGACGCCGCCACCATCGCCACCCTGATCGGCTACGAACAGCTGATCACCGCTGCGCTGATGACCTCGGCCACCGAAGGCGGCGCACAGATCGCCGACATGCTCGCGGTCCTGCAATCCCGCGGCGCGATCGAACAGGCGAAAGGTGTCATCATGGGCTGCCTGCGCTGCGACGCGGAGACCGCCTGGGCGACGCTGCGGCGGGCCAGTCACGAGTCGAACGTGAAATTGCGTGTTCTTGCCGTGGCGTTGGTCGAGCACATCGGCGGCGCGCCGGCCGAGCAGCCCGGCGACGCCGCCCCGATCGTGCCCGACGAGCGTGCCCGGAAGGCCGCCCGGCTGCTCTGGGCGGTTCTCAGTCACGTCCCTCCGCCCGCATCGGTCGGCTGAGGAAAGCACCCGAAACGCCGCGGCGCCAACGCGGAATCAGGACCGCGAAGTGGTTGGCTTACGGAATGTCTGATCGTTATCGTCCGCTCGGCGCCATGCTGGCCGCGGCCGCCCTGCTCGCCGCCGCGGGACTGACCGTGGACGAGGTCGGGCTGCCCGAAGCGGGAGCCGAGCCGACCACCACGCCCAGCCCCTCGGCGTCCGAATCGGCCACTGACGGATACGGCTTCACCGATTCGGCCGCCCGCTGCGACAGCAGCCAGACGCTGATGGCGTTCGGCCGCACATCGCGCGCGATGGTGGTGATCTGCGTGGACTCCGACGGCGCGCTGGAGTACCGCGGGGTCAGGCTCAGCGACGAGACGGCACTGACCGCGCCCGCCGGACGGGCTGCCGACGGCGCCATCATCGCCACCAACGAGGGCGTCACCTATGCGGTGTCTCCGGAGATGCTGCTGGTCTCCGAGGGCGACACCGTCCTCTACCGGGACTCCTGGCTGGAGTTCGGGCAGCCGCGATTCTCCCCTGAGAAGAGGACGTCGGAGCCGGCCACGTCGTCGGAGAACTCACCGACGACCTCGGAGAACTCCCCCGCCACGCCGAGCACCACGGTGAGCACGACCACGGTCACCGTGACCCCGCGGGCGTCCGGATCCGGCGGCTGACGCCAGATCCGGCGGCGGGCAGCCGCCCGCCCGCGGATACCATCGGGCGATGACGACGATGAAGAGTTGGTCGCTCGGCGCCGAATCCGGCCAGCTACGAATTCGCACCGGAGTTGCGGGCCGCGCCGCGAAGATGGGTCACCGGCTCACGATCGGGATGCGCTCCTGGCAGGCGACGGTGCAATGGTCCGGCAAGACGCCGACGAAGGCGGAACTGAGCGTGCCGGTCGACTCCCTCGACGTCCTCGGCGGCGAGGGCGGCGTCACCCCGCTGGGCAGCCCGGAGAAGCTGGTGGCCCGCGCCAACGCGTTGAAGTCGTTGGATGCCAAGAAGTTTCCGCAGATCCGCTTCGAGGCCACCGAGATCGAGAAGACCGGCGACGGCTACCGGTTACACGGCACAGTGGAGATTCATGGCACCGCCCGACCGCAGATCGTCGACCTGGTCGTGCGCGACGACGGTGATTCGTGGGCGCTGGCCACCGAGGTTCACCTCACCCAGAGCGATTTCGGGGTCAAGCCCTACTCGCTGTTCATGGGATCGCTGAAGGTCGCCGACGAGGTCACGATCGACTTCGCGGCGAACTACCCCAAGTAGCCCCGACTGCGGGTCACCAGTTGATGACCACCGGGTCACCGATGCCGACCTGGTTGAAGTACCAGAGCGCGTTGTTGGGGCTGAGGTTGATACAGCCGTGGCTGACGTTGGCGTAGCCCTGTGATCCGACCGACCACGGGGCCGAGTGCACGTAGACGCCGCCCCAGGTGATCCGCACCGCGTCGGCCACCGTCAGTTTGTAGCCTTCGGGATCCTCGAGAGGGATGCCGATCGTGCGCGAGTCCATCACGATCGACTTGTACTTCTCCAGCACGGTGAACGAACCGACCGGCGTGGCGAACCTCGGCTTGCCGAACGATGTCGGCATCTGGCGCATGATCACGCCGTCGATACTGACGGTGAAGGTGTGGTTGGAGATGCTGCCGACCCCCAACACGGTCGAACCGGTGCCGAAGGTCCGCTTCTGACCCCCGGCCATCAGGGTGATCCGGGAATGTGCGGGCCAGAACCGGTCGGGCTTCCACTCCACGACATTGTCGCTGCGCCACTCGAAGCGGCCCGTCATATCCGTCGGCGAGGTGACCCTGATCGATCGCTCGGCGGCGGCGCGGTCGGCGACCGGGCGGGTGAACGTCACGATGATGGGGTGCGCCACCCCGACCGTCGAGGCGTTGACCGGCTGGACGGAGGCCACGCTTCCGGCGGTCACCGCCGGGGCGGTCGCGGCCACGCTGGTCGGGACGCCTGCTGCGGTCGCGGCCACCACGATTCCCGCGGCGGCGAGCGCCCGTCGAACTGCTCCTGCCATGGCGTCCTGTGGCTCCCTGTCCCTCGGTGCGGCTAACAGCACATCGCAGTGTAGATGCTGGCGCGGCAGCCGCAATGGAATCTGTACCCCCTGAGGTACTTCAGCTAAACCCGCCACTTCGTTACCGCGCGTGGGTGATGAGGCCGGGATGACTAAGGTTTGACTAGGGTTTGAGTCATGAGCGACACGGCCCACGGCGACACTCCCCGCGACGGCGCCCACTACCACGGCGTCCTCAACGATCTCCGTCCTCAGCATCGGGCGCTTCGGCAGGAGATCCCGGACGTCTATCGCGCGTTCAACGACCTCAGCGGTGCGGCGCTGGTCGACGGCGCGCTGCCGACAAAGGTCAAGGAACTGATGGCGATGACCATCGGCGTGGTGCACGGCTGCGACGGCTGTATCGCCTCGCACGCGCGCGGGGCCGCCCGCGCCGGAGCCACCACCAAGGAGGCCGCGGAGGCGATCGGCGTGGCCATCCTCATGCACGGCGGACCGGCCACGGTGTACGGCGCCCGCGCCTACGCGGCGTTCTGCGAGTTCGCCGGCGGGGAGCCGCCGGCCTGACCCGCTAGGTGCGCGGCAGCCCGGCGACCATCGGGGTGTCCACCCCGACCGCACCGAGGTCGCCCGCGCCGCCCGGCGTCCCCAGTGGGGTGTCGCGGCCGGGCAGGATCTCGGTGAAGAAGGCGGCGTTGTCGGCGAGGAACCGGCGCTCACCTTCCGGCAGATCGTCCTCGTAGTAGATCGCGTCCACCTCGCACAGCAATTTGCACGCCCCGCAGTCGACGCATTCCTCGGCGTTGATGTACATGGTCCGGTCGCCCTCGTCGATGCAGTCGACGGGGCACTCCGCGGCGCACGACTTGTGTTTGACGTCCACGCACGCGCTGGTGATCACATAAGCCATGATCGGCATTCTATCTGTGACTTGCCGTAGCAGACACGGAGGAAAGGCCCGCCGCGCCGGGGACTAAAGTCCTCGATGTTCATCGCCGCCTCAGCGTCGAAGCTGACCGGTGATGTCGATGAAACCGCTGTTGTCGAGGCTGTGGTCGGTCGTGGCCCGGCATTCCCCGGAGACCTCCAGGACACCGCGGCCCGGAACGTCGGGGTTGCGGTAGTAGATGGCGGTGACTCCGTCCTTGGCCAGCGTCCGACCGCCCGGATGACGGTTGGGTGGCAGGCCCTCGTGCCAGCCCCGGGCCGTCATGGCGGCGGCGATACCGCGGAAGTACGCGGGTGTCTCGGTGATGCTGGGGATGTCGAAGTTGAGGTACACCCTGCCCTGGTAGGGCGGCTTCTCCTCGCTGGCGCACGACGACAGGACGTAACTCGCCGTCGGCGCCCGGAATCGGCCCGCAGCCACGAAATGCCGCGCGGGTTCGAGCACCTGCAGTTTGGCCTGCTCGTCGGTCAGCGGCTCGGCCCGCCGCACGGAATCGCCGGCCCGGTCCTCATGCCGTTGGACGACGACGAATCCGATCCCGAGAGCCAGTGAGGTGAGCAACGTCGCAGCGATCAGCAGAACGACGGGCCGGGACCGCAGCGGGGTGAAATCCATCGCCTCGGAGTTTACCGGCGCGCCCGATTGTGGCGAAGGTCTCCCACTCTCGAAGCCGTCGGCCGCGCAGCCTGGCTGTCCCGGTCCGCGGCAGACCGGGAATCCGCGACTCCCCGACCCGGCCCGGCGGTTACAGAGTGCCTTTTTTCCGGTTTATCAGGCAGAGTTGACGGTATGGATTCCACACATCCAGGCCGCAAAGGCCGTCGGGCACTCCGCGTGCCCGGGATGCTGGCGGCGCTGATGCTGCTCGCCGGCCTCGTCGCTGCACCCGTCACAGCAACTCCCGCGGTCCCGGCGCCGCGCGCGCCGCTGGATCAGACGGCCCTGTTGAGCCAGGTGGTGCCCGGCCTGGTCGACATCAACACCTCGCTGAGCTATCAAGGCGCCACCGGCACCGGTACCGGGATCATCATCGATCCCAGCGGTGAGGTACTGACCAACAACCATGTGATCGAGGGCGCCACCGAGATCACGGCGATCAGTTTGGCCAACAGCGTCACCTACCAGGTGGACGTGATCGGTTTCGACCGTGCCAACGACATCGCACTGGTCCGGTTGCGCGGTGCCGGGGGTCTGCCGATCGCCAACCTCGGAACGTCCTCGTCGGTGGCGGTCGGGGACCCGATCGCGGCCATCGGCAACTCGAACGGGCCGGGCGCCCCGCCGTCGTATGCGCCGGGCGCGGTGACCCAACTCGGCGCCTCGGTACGGGCTTCCGACGAGAGCGGGGGCGGCTCGCGGGAGTTGTTCGACCTCATCCGGGTGGCCGCCGACATTCGCCCCGGTGACTCCGGGGGGCCGTTGGTCAACAGCGCCGGACAGGTGGTCGGGGTCACGGTGGCCGCCACCCTGACCTACCGGATGGGCGGGGTCACCGGCGGAGAAGGCTTCGCGATTCCGATCGACCGGGCGATGGCGATCGCCAACCAGATCAGATCGGGAACCCCATCGCCGTCGATCCATCTGGGCGACACGGCCTTCATCGGGGTCGGGATCGCCGACGCCGGGCCGTTGGGAGGCCCGCCCGGAGCGGTGGTGCGGCAGGTGCTGCCGGACACTCCGGCGAGCCTGGCCGGTCTGATGGGAGGCGATTTGATCACCGCCGTCGACGGCAGCCCGGTCAACTCCGCGGCCGATCTGTCGAATCTGATGGACCAGCGCAGGCCCGGCGACACGATCGTGCTCACCTGGATCGACCGGGCCGGCAATCCGCGTAACGCTCCCCTGGTCCTGGCGAAGGGACCGGTGGGCTGAGCGCGACACGGGTGTTCGGGACCGCACTGGGTCTGGCCGTGCTGGCCGCGGCCGCAACGACCGGCCCGGCCCGGGCCGACGATTCCGACGGGGGCGGGGGTGAGCTCTATCAGCTCGTCGATGCCGCGGCCCAACGGCTTCAGACCGCCGATCCCGTCGCGGCAGCCAAGTGGCTCAACGGCGGTCCCATCACCGATCCCGCCCGGGTGCAGCAGGTGTTGGCCGCGGTTTCGGCCGAGGCCGACTCCTCGGGGTTGCCCGGCGATTACGTGACCACGCTGTTCACCGACCAGATCAACGCCACCGAAGCCATCCAATACAGCAGGTTCGCCGGGTGGAAGCTGAACCCGGCGACCGCTCCCGTCGCCGCCCCGGACCTCTCCGCCTCGCGGGCGCAGATCGACGGGCTCAACCAGCGGATGCTGGAGGAGATCGCCGAGGAGTTGACCGTGTTGCGGTCACCGGACTGCCCGAGTCGACTCGACGCCGCCAAGTCCACGGTGGCCGCCCAGCGCGGGCTCGATCCGCTCTACCAGCAGGCGTTGGACGCCGCCACCCGGTCGTACTGCCCGCGCTGATCGGCGCGGCTACCGCGATGCGGCCAACTTCTCGATCCTGACCAGGGCGGCGGCGCATACCGGCAGGTAGGCCGTCGCCCACCAGGGCACCTCGAAGGCCACCCGGCACCCGCCGTCCTCGGCCCGGACCGAGTGCCCGGTGGCCGTCACCCCGGCCACCGCCCACGTCCACCGGTGGTCCGGGTCGAACTCGGTGACGGTGAACGGCAGCCGGACGCCCAGCGACGTCCGCACCGTGCCCCGGGTGCCGGGACCCAGTTCCGAGCCGCCGCCCTCGAGCACCGCGTCACGCACCGAAGGTCCCCACCGCGGCCATTCCCGGACGTCGACCAGCAGCCGCCACACCGCCGCCGGGGGTGCGTTGACGTGACGGTCGACGCTCGCGATCGGCGGGCGCAGTGTGAAACCCATGCGCGGTCTGCCACCCATCGTCGACACGCTACAGACACCGGTTGGGCATGGCCCGGTCCGCGCAGCGAGCGCGCCGATGCCCACTCCCACCGCGCGGATTAGGCTCAAGGTATGGAAGGTTCAGTGACCGTGCACATGGCGGCGCCCGCGGAGAAGATCTGGGATCTCATCGCCGATGTCCGCAACACCGGCCGGTTCTCCCCCGAGGTCTTCGAATCGGAGTGGCTCGACGGGGCGACCGGACCGGCCCTGGATGCGAAGTTCCGCGGCCACGTGCGCCGCAACGAGATTGGCCCGGTCTACTGGACGACGTGTCGCGTCACCGCCTGCGAGCCGGGGCGGGAATTCGGCTTCGCCGTGCTGGGGCCCGGCGACACCGCGGTCAACAACTGGCACTACCGGCTCACCCCGGCCGGTGACGGCACCGATGTCACCGAATCCTTCCGGCTCAATCAGTCCCTGCCGGTGCGGGTGTTCTGGATGTTCGCCGGCTATCTGCGCGGCCGCCGCAACGTTCGGGACATGCGCACGACCCTGGAGCGGATCAAGAAGGTCGTCGAGGAGGACTGACCGCGATCTCGTGCCGCGGGCTCTACTGTGGAGTGATGGGTATCTCGACGCCTGTCAACGGCCAGGCGCCTCCGACCGTCCCGTTGGCCGACATCGCGATGGGCACACTGGACTTCTGGGCCCGTGACGACACCTTCCGGGACGGGGCCTTCGCCACCCTGCGCGGAGAGGCGCCCATCACCTTCGTCAACGAGATCGAGTTCGACGGATTCCAGGCCGGTCCCGGGCACTGGGCGTTGATGAAGTACGACGATGTGCACTTCGCCAGCCGGCATCCGGAGATCTTCAGCTCCTATCCGAACATCACCATCGGCGACCAGGCGCCCGAGGTGGCCGAGTACTTCGGCTCCATGATCGCCCTCGACGACCCGCGCCATGCCCGGCTGCGCACGATCGTCTCCCGCGCCTTCACCCCGAAGGTGGTGGCCCGGATCGAGGAATCGATCCGCGACCGGGCGCGCCGGCTGGTGTCGGATCTGGTCGTCAACCATCCCGACGGCACGGCCGAACTGGTCAACGAGCTGTCCGGGCCGCTGCCGTTGCAGGTCATCTGCGACATGATGGGCATCCCCGAGGCCGATCATCACCAGATCGTCCACTGGTCCAACATCATCCTCGGCTTCGGCGATCCCGACCTGACCACGGACTTCGAAGAGTTCATGAAGGTCGCCATCGACATCGGCAGCTACGCGACCGCGCTGGCGGAGGACCGTCGGGTCAACCCGCGCGACGACCTGACCACCGCCCTGGTGGTCGCCGAGGTCGACGGCGAACGCCTGACCTCGGCGGAGATCGCGTCATTCTTCATCCTGCTGGCGGTCGCCGGGACTGAGACCACCCGCAACGCCATCAGCCACGGCGTGCTGACCCTCACCAGATACCCCGACCAGCGCGAGATCTGGTGGAACGACTTTCCGACACACACCGCGACCGCGGTGGAGGAGATCGTCCGGTGGGCCTCCCCGGTGGTCTACATGCGCCGCACCGCGACCCGTGACGTCGTGCTCAGCGGGGTCCGGATCGCCGAGGGCGACAAGGTGACCATGTGGTACGCCTCGGCCAACCGCGACGAGGAGAAGTTCGACAACCCGTGGCGCTTCGACGTCACCCGCAATCCCAATCACCATGTCGGGTTCGGCGGCGGCGGAGTGCACTTCTGCCTCGGCGCCAACCTCGCCCGCCGCGAGATCGCGGTGGTCTTCGAGGAATTGCGAAACCGGATTCCCGATATCGCGGTGACCGAGGAACCGGCCATGCTGCTGTCGTCGTTCATCCACGGCATCAAGCGGTTGCCGGTCAGTTGGACCCCGCCGAACTAGGAGTCTCATGGCAACAATCAGGGACCGGCTGCACTGGCTGGCCATGCACGGGGTGGTCCGGTCGGCGGCCCGACTGTCAGCCCGCCGCGGGGATCCGCAGGCCCGCCTGATGACCGACCCCGCGCTGCGCGCCGACCCGATGGGGTTCTACGACGCGCTCCGTCAGCAGGGTCCGGTGGTTCGTGCCCGGGTCAGCTACCTGACCGTCGACCATGCCGTCGCGCACGAACTGCTGCGTTCCGACGACTTCCGGGTGATCTCGATGGGCTCCAACCTGCCGGCCCCGCTGCGCCGGCTGGAACGGCGCACCCGTACCGACGCGCTGCACCCGTTGCTGCCGCCGTCGTTGCTGGCGGTCGAACCGCCCGAACACACCCGCTACCGCAAGACGGTGTCCTCGGTGTTCACCAGCCGGCGGGTCGACTCGCTGCGCGACCTCGTCGAGGACACCGCGGCCACGCTGCTGGGAGGGTTGGATGACGAGCCCGGCGTGGTCGACATCGTCGGGAGGTACTGCGCGCAACTGCCGGTCACGATCATCAGCGAGATTCTCGGCGTGCCGGCCTCCGAGCGGGCGAAGATTCTGGAGTTCGGCGAACTCGCCGCTCCCAGTTTGGATTTCGGTCTGACCTGGCCCGAGTATCAGTGGGTGCAGCAGGGCCTTGAGGGGTTCAGCGACTGGCTGGGCGCGCATTTGCGGCAATTGCGCGACCACCCGGGCGATGACCTGATGAGCCAGCTGATCGTGGCGTCCCAGGACGGTGTCCGGCTCAGCGACACCGAGCTGCGCGCGATCGCCGGGCTGGTGCTCGCCGCCGGCTTCGAGACCACCGTCAACCTGCTCGGCAACGGCATCACGCTGCTGCTCGAGCACCCCGACCAACTCGCGGCGCTGATGGCCGATCCCGCCCTGTGGCCCAACGCCGTCGAGGAGATCCTGCGGTTCGACTCGCCGGTTCAGATGACCGCGCGGGTGGCCCGCGCCGACACCACGGTCGCGGGGACCCGGATCGGGGCGGGCGAGATGGTGGTGATCTACCTCGCGGCGGCCAACCGGGATCCGGCGGTGTTCGCCGATCCGCACCGTTTCGATGTCCGGCGTCCCAACGCCGGCCGGCATCTGGCGTTCTCGGGCGGCCGGCACTTCTGCCTGGGTGCCGCACTGGCCCGCGCCGAGGGCGAGGCCGGGCTTCGGAGTTTCTTCACCCACTTCCCCGATGCGCGACTCGCCGGCGTGGGCGCCCGCCGCGACACCCGGGTGCTGCGGGGCTGGGCCGAACTGCCGATCCGGTTGGGCAGCCCCGCCCGGGTCGCAGGCTAGGCCGGTGGCGGGATCACGGGGCATGATGGCCGGGTGAGCTTCGACACGATCATCCGCGATGCCCGCTGGTTCGACGGCACCGGTGCTCCCTCGGCGGTGCGCACCATCGGGATCCGGGACGGCCACGTCGTCGCGGTGACCCCGCATGCCCTCGACGAGTCCGGCTGTGCCGACGTCATCGACGCCGCCGGGAAGTGGGTGCTGCCGGGGTTCGTCGACATCCACACCCACTACGACGTCGAGGTGCTCGACGGTCCGGGCCTGCCGGAGTCGGTCCGCCACGGGGTCACGACGGTGCTGATCGGCTCCTGCTCGCTGTCGACGGTGCACGTCGGCGGAGTGGACGCCGGGGATCTGTTCGGTCGTGTCGAGGCGATCCCCCGCGAACACGTGATCGACGCCGTCGACCGCGCCAAGACCTGGAGCGGGGCGCACGAGTACGTCGCCGCGCTGGAGGCCCTCCCACTGGGCCCCAACGTCGCGGCCTTCATCGGTCACTCCGATATGCGCACCGCGACCATGGGACTCGATCGGGCCACCCGTAAGGCGGCCCGCCCCACCGCCGCCGAGCAGGCCCGGATGGAGCGGATGCTCGAGGAGGCTCTCGATGCCGGCTTCCTCGGGATGTCCTCCCAGCAGCTGCTTTTCGACAAGATCGACGGCGAGACATGCCGGTCGCGCACCCTGCCCTCGACCTACGCCAGGCCCCGCGAACTGCGGCGGTTGAAGTCCCGGCTGCGGCGTCGCGGTCGGGTGCTGCAGTCCGGCCCGGACATCCAGAACCCGATCAACCTGCTCTCCCAGGTGGCGCAGTCGCTTCCGGTGCTGCGCAATGCGCTCAAGACCAGCCTGCTCTCGGCCGCCGACGTCAAGTCCAACCCGTTCGCGATCGCCGTACTGGGTCCGCTGGCGCGGTTGGTCAACCGGTTCGGAGGCGACTTCCGCTGGCAGCACCTTCCGGTGCCGTTCGAGGTGTACGCCGACGGGATCGACCTGGTGGTGTTTGAGGAGTTCGGTTCCGGCGCAGCGGCATTGCATCTGCGCGACGAGGTCGAGCGCAACGCCCTGCTGGCCGACGAGGCCTACCGGCGCCGGTTCCGTGACGACTACGACGCGAAGTTCGGGATGCGCGTCTGGCACCGGGACTTCTTCGATGCCGAGATCGTCGAGTGTCCCGACGACTCGGTGATCGGCAAGTCCTTCGGCCAGGTCGGCGTGGAGCGTGGCGACCTGCACCCGGTGGACGCGTTCCTCGATCTTGTCGTGGAGCATGGCCGGAAGCTGCGCTGGCGCACCACCATTTCCAACCATCGCCCCGAGGTGCTGCGGAAACTGGCCCGTGATGAGGGCATCCAGATGGGCTTCTCCGATGCCGGTGCGCACCTGCGCAATATGGCGTTCTACAACTTCGGCCTGCGGCTGCTGAGGCACGTTCGCGACGCCGAACTCGGCGGTCGGCCCTTCATGACTATCGAGCGGGCGGTGCACCGGCTCACCGGTGAACTGGCGGACTGGTATGACATCGACGCCGG
>SXGS01458673.1_pt1 | contig 41301 bp, 39 predicted proteins | sample 3174681 | NCBI WGS metagenome assembly SXGS01 (sample SAMN11356861, study PRJNA531348) | freshwater metagenome | isolation source: freshwater sample F1-80 | place: China: Fuxian Lake, Yuxi | collected 2017-12-25 | reverse complement strand
TGAAGATGGGCTCGGGCAGTTTGGCGCTTTCGAACAGCCCCGGGGGAAGAGGGATTCCGCACACCGCCCCGGTTCGCAGATAATCCTTCCAGCCGGACCCCGAAAGGTAGCCGCGCGCCACGCACTCCACGTCGATCATCTTCGCGCGGCGGACCAGCATCGACCGGCCCTCGAGTTGATCGCGGAACGGCCGCAGTTGCGCCGGGTACTCGCCGACGTCCGCGGTTAGGAAATGGTTGGGGACGATGTCGCGCAGGAAATCGAACCAGAAGATCGAGATCCGCGTGAGCACGCGTCCCTTGTCCGGAATCCCGGTCGCGAGAATGTAGTCGAACGCCGAGATGCGGTCGGTCGCGACGATGAGCAGATCGCGGCCGACAGCGTAGTTGTCGCGCACCTTGCCGCGCGCGACCAAATCAATTCCAGGAAGATTTGTTTCCAGAATGAGCGGGGATGCCACTAGTTGCTATCATAGCGTCCTGATGGACTGGAACGAAGCCGCCGAAGATTTGCTGCATCAAATCCTGATGCAGACGCCATTGCCGGTACGCGAGCAGATCAGCGCCCGCGTGCGCGAAACCGCCGAATCGATCGCGGACAACGAAGGCAAGTCGCGCGTGGGAACGGGGACCGTGGTGCAGGCCTGGATCGATTCGACGCCCGAGGCTTTGCGCTCCGAACTGCCGCGGCAGATGGAGCGGCTCGGCCTCGATCCCTACGAATACGGCTTCGAATAATGGATCTCGGGCTGAAGGGCGCGCGCGTGGTGGTGACCGGCGGCGCGAGCGGAATCGGACTCGCCGTGGCGAAGGCATTCGCCGCCGAGGGAGCCGATGCGGCCATCTGGGATCTGTCGCCCGATACGGAAGCTCGCGCGGAGGAAGTGTCGCGGGAATTCGGCGCGCGCGCGATTGGCCGCGTGGTGGATGTCACCGACCGCGATGCGGTGCGGGCCGCGTTCGAGGACGCCGAGACGCGGCTCGGCCACATCGATCATGTGGTGCATTCGGCGGCGCGCGGCTCGGGAAAGTTCGGCTTTCCCTTCCTGCGGCTGGAACCTTCCGACTGGCCCCGCGTGCTGGAAGTGAACGTGATGGGAATGGTCAACGTGGCGCATCAGGCGGCTCCGGCGTTGATCCGAAGGCGCTCCGGATCGATGACGTTCATCGCGTCGGTGGCCGGCCAGATCGGATCGCAGACCGATCCTCCCTACAGCGCGTCCAAGGCCGCCAACATCAACTTCGCGCAGTGCATGGCGAAGGACTTGGCGCCGCACGGCGTCCGAGTGAATACGGTCTGTCCGGGGATGGTGAAGACGCCGCTGAACCATGGGATCTGGCGGGCGTGGAACGACGGGCAGCCGGATGCGGAGAAAGTCGACTACGAGACGTGGTCGGCGGAGAAGATCCGCAAGGTGGTGCCGCTCGGCACATGGCAGTCCGCCTCGGACGTGGCGAACATGGTGGTGTTCCTCGGTTCGGCGCGCGCGTCGCAGATCACCGGGCAAACCATCAACGTCGACGGCGGCTTCGTGATGCACTGGTAGGCTCGCCGGCCTACTGCACCTTGTCGCGCAACGCGGCGGGGGCGCGCTGGCTGTCCGGCTTATCGATCGCGAACTTCCATTTCACCGGCACCGATCGTGGCAGGTAGCAAGCCTTGTCGTCGCAGGCCTGGTACTCGAACACTCCGGCCACCTCCAGTTCGCCCTTCTTCATCGCTTCGCCGAGTTCGGCCGCCACTCCCACGGCGAGATCGCGCGTGAGCCGGACCTTCTTTTCGTACACCGGAACCGTTTCGCTAATGGCCTTTAGCCGCATCGGGCGCGACGGCGGGAACCGGACCGGCATCGCCAGAGCCTGCTTGGCCTCCTCCATCTTCCACTCGATCGCCTTGTAGCCCTGAACGCCGGGTGCGTAGATGTGCATCTTTCGGGGCAATTCGATCTCGATCGCCAATACGATGCGGCTGCCGGTGAACACGGTCGCGTTGCTCGCCGAGGTCCGCAGCGTCAGGTGGTCCGTCTTGGTCGCGGACCCGATTCCCAGCCCCGTGTCGAACTCTCGATAAAGGATATTGCCGGCGCTGAAACGGTCGCGGTAATCGTCCTCGAAGTACTTCGACTTCACCACTCCCTTGGCGTCGACGACGTACGTGCCGGGGAAGGGAACTCCATGGAACGGCGTGTTGGCCGCCACGTTGGTATTGAGAATCCCGAACCGGCGAATCACCGCCGAATCGTTGTCGGAAAGCAGCGGATACGTTACCTTGCGCCGCGCGGCGAAGTCCTTCAGGATTGGCGGGCTGTCGTAGGTAATCACCGCGACCCGTAGGCCGCGCGAATCGAACTCGGACCGCTTTTGTTCCAACTCGACCAGTTGGGCTTTGCAGTAGGGTCACCAGTCGGCCGAACGTACGAAAGCGAGCACCAAGCCCTTGGGACCGCGCAGACTCGCGAAATCCCGCTCGACTCCGGTTTGATCGGGGAGGCGGAAATCCGGGATCCGCCCGCCCACGGCGGGACCGGTTTTGGCATCCTTGCTGGCTGGCGGCAACGGACGAAGGCGGTCGCGATTCTGCGCGAGGCTCGCCGAGACCAGGAGCGCCGCGACAGCGGCCAGCCGGGTCATCCGGGGAACCGGAACATCGCGTCCGGGATGGAGACTCCCCGCACTTCGATCCGCTTCAAATCCGCGCTTCCCACGCCGAGCGTTTCCGCCAGCAGGAACTGGTTGTCGCACTTGGCGAACGCGCCCGCGCCGCGCGCCGCGCGCGGATCGTAGCCCATCACCGCGGTCGCGACCGCGTCGGTGTTCACCGCGTTCGCGCCCACGATCATCACTCCCGGCTTCACGTGCGCGAGACCGCGAATCCACGGTCCTTCGCCGCCTGTAACGGTCTCGATGCCGTCGATGATCGAGATGCCGATGGGTCTGGCCGCGTTCAACTCGGCGACGATACGCGGCATGCGCGTGAACGATTCGCGGATGGACGACGGGTCCTTTTCCGGCTCGGCGATCCGCGCCGGCTGGCGCTTGCCCGCGTGGCAGACGGCGGCGCGGCCGAGCGTGGGGTTCTCGTTCGGCTCGTCCACTCCCGCGTCGTCCCCGTAGATCGACGACGGCGTGATTCCGAAGATGTTCTTCATGGCCAGCGTCACGCCGCAGGTCGCGTGGTTCTTCATCTTCGCCATCGACACCAGCACGTCCGTCTCTTCGTAAATCTTGTTGAGGACGTACGATGGGAAAATCCATCCGCCGCCCGGCGTCTGGAACTTCGCGTACTTCTGGTAGATTCCGATGCCGTTGGTGTTCACGAATTCGACGTTCGGCGCCGCGGCCAGAAGTTGGCGGACGTTCCAGCCGGAGTCCAACATGTATTCCGAGAGCGGGCCGGCCGTGCCCCAGGCGCTTTCGACGAACCGGATTCGCCTGGCGCCGGCCTTGTGCGCCAGGAACGCAAACGCGCCGATTTGTTTCGGATGCGTGTAGTGGGTCGCGCCCAGGGCCTTCCCTTGAAACTTCAGCGCGGGGCTGCCGGTGAGGTTGACCTTCACCGTCACGGTCTTGCCTTTGACCAGTCGCTCGAGTCCGCCGATCTTGTCGAACATGCCATTCAGCAGCGCGACTTGGTCCTGATCGTACGACGGGCATTTTTCGATCGCCACCGGACCTGCGGCCAGCGCCGGCGCGGCGAGCGAAGGCGTGGCCAGCATGGCCGCGAACAGCTCCCGGCGCGACATCGTAGGGGCTTTCATTTCGATTCGATTCTACCACCGCGAATTCGAGGCCAAAACGGCGCGAGCCACTGTCCGGGCAATTGTTCCGGATAGCTTTCGATCCCGGCGAAGCCGAGGCGTCCGGGGTCGCGATCCGGCACGTTCGCCGTGCCGAAAAGCCAGTCCCACACGGCGAGCGTGAGTCCGAAGTTGCGGTTGATGGGCCCTTCGTCCGGGTGATTGTGGTGCCAGATGTGCATCTCCGGGCTGTTGATCAGGTATCGCAACGGTCCGATCCGCCAACGGAGATTGGCGTGCGCGAAGTGGCCAACCAGCGTATTGAGAACGCCCACCCAAAACATGACCTCGCCGGTGGCGCCCAGCATCGCGCCCGGGATGTAGAGGAAGCCGCGATAGACCAGAATCTCCACCCAATGGAAGCGCCAGTCGCCAATCCAGTCCATGTCGACGATGCTGTGGTGCACTTTGTGGAACTCCCACAGCGCCGGGACTCGATGCAGGACATTGTGGACGCACCACTGCGCGAAGTCGAGAGCCAGGAACCAGATCGCGAATTGCGTCCAGAACGGCAGTTCCGCGAGGACACCCGCGTAGACGGCGTTCTTCCAGCCTGCCTGCCGGAGCGCGGCGTCGAGCCACGCGGTCGCGCCGATGCTCAGGTTGCCGATCGCCACGCCGAGCACATGCGCGTTGAACACGACATAGGCCAGGTCGGAAACGATTCCCTTCCGCCAGACCGGCTGAGCCGGCCGGCGCGGCCAGATCCGCTCGAGGATCCAGAACAGAAGGCCGAGGCCGGACAGCCAAACGGCATAGATCATGCTTCCAGACTAGCTGTTCCCGAGCGTGTAGAATGAGGGGACACGAAGCAGAAACATGAACATGGAGCTGCAGGAGACCGACTTCCAGAAGTTTTGGAGGCGGCTCCAACAGATCGGCTTGAATGCCTACGAGGCCCGTACCTACATGGTGCTGCTCGGTCACTCCAGGTTCAAGGCGCTCGAACTGGCCGCTCGCGCGGACGTGCCCCGCCAGAAGATCTACGAGGTGCTCGACAGTCTGGCGGAAAAGGGTTTCGCCCGCGTGGTGCAGGAAAAGACCAAGCTGTTCTCGGCCATCGAGCCGGAATTGGCGGTGCCCCACTTCATCGCGCGCCGGCGCGAGCAGTTGGAGGTGGAGATCGGCGAGCAGAGCCGCGCCGCCGCCGTCGTGGTGGAGGACTTGAACCGCGCCTACTCGGTGGGACGCGAAGGGCGGGGAACGCTCGACTACCTGCGCATTGTCGCCGAACCCGGCCACACGGCCGCCCAGTACCGGAAGTTGATCGGCGAGGCGAGCGCGGAATATCTCGAGTTTTCGCGGCCGCCCTACGCGGTGGATCCGCTGGACGAACAACTGGTGAAGAAGGCGTCCGAGCGCGGTGTGTCGTGCCGGATTCTGCTCGAGGGCGGCGTCGACGAGGCGCACCGCCAGAGGCTGGCCGACTATCAGGCGGCGGGCATCGAAGTGCACCGCATCCGGTCTCTGCCAATGAAGCTGGCGCTATTCGATGGGTCGCGCGGTATGATCGCGCTGCTGGATCCGCTGGTGACCAAGCCCGCCTGGACCGCGGTGCAGTTCGATCACCCGGGCATGGCCGAGGCGATGAAAGGGCTCTTCGAGGATTACTGGCGGCGGTCGGAGGCGCTGTAGCCGGGCTACCCGCCCAACACGCGCTCCAACATCGGGTACGCGGCCGCTCCGTTCCACCGGTGTCCGCCATCGAACGAGTCCACTTGCAGGTTATCCGGCGAGCCGGCGGCCTTCCACGCGCGGCGCATCCGCTCGAGCGACGGTTCCAGCCACGCCTTGACCATCAGCCCGTCCTTCTGGCCCACCTCCCAGACGCACGGGCGGGGCGCGATCAGCGATCCGATCTCGGGTACGTCGCCATATTTCAGCAGGCCGGGGATCACCTGCGCGCCGCAGCCGTAGCGGCCCCGCACCCGCTCCTGCATCACGTTCAGCGCGCCCGAACAAACGGCGGCGCGGATGCGATCCGACATCGCGGCGGTGAGCATCGCCATGCGGCCGCCGTAGGAGAGTCCCACGCAGGCCATGCGAGCCGGGTCGGCGCGGGGATGCAAGGCGAGCAGTTCGAGCGCCCAGAGCGCGTCGCGCAGGTTCTCCCCCATCAGCACCTGGCCGAATAACTGCATGCGCACGAAGGTGACTCCGCACGGGTCCTCGCCTTTGTACGCCGCCGGATCGCCGAGGCGCCGGCCGAAGGGAGTGAAGCAGGGAACCGCCACCAGATAGCCGCGCCGCGCCAGTTGCCAACCGTAGTCGTAATTCGCCTTGTCGAGATCCGCGCGGCGCTCCGGTGTCTCGGCGATTCCTGCCACCGGATCGTAGCCGTGCTTTCCGTGCCCATGCAGGGCGAGCACCGCGGCGCGCTTTCCGGACCCGGAGGGCTCGAGTAAATGGACCGGTAAGTCCCGGACTCCCCCGGCGCGGAGCACCAGCGAGAGCCGGCGCACGCCTTCGCGTTCCGAGCGCGACTCCTCCACCATGTCCCAACGGGCGGGTGGATCGATCGGGCCGAGCAGTTCGCCCAGCTTCGCCTGGAAAGCGCCGCGCCAGTTGGTGAACTCGGCCGTGGTCGAGCCGGTAAAACGCATCGCCAACGGCGGCGCCTCGGCCATCCGGCGGATCTCGCCGTCGATGGTCTGCGCGGCGGCCATGGCGGGCAGCGTGGCGAAGGCCCGGCGCGTCCACCGGGAATCAGGCGAGGAGTTTGGCGAACGCACGGCGTCCCTCCTCGAACTTGCCGACAGCGAGCGCCCGTTGACGATCGCTTTCGAATCGAAACGTTTTGTGGATCGACCGCTTCGAACGTTCGATCTCGTCCATGAACGCTCCCACGGCCACGGCCTTGCGGAATCCGGTTCCCTCGACGCGAAGATAGACCGGGCTCGAGTGCGCGAACACCGGATACCCGGCGTAGGTCTTGGCGGCTCCTGAGACGCGCGCCGCGATCCAGCCGCCCTCGTCCACCGCTATCTCGCGCTCGAGCTTGACATGGCGGCCTTGGACGGAGGGCTGATCGGCGATCACTTCGCCGTCGCGCACGATCTCCAAACGGTCGAACGGGATGCGCGAAGTGACCTCGGCTCGCACCTGTACGACTCCCTTCGCCGGACTCACGGTCGCGCCCGGCCCTTTGCCATCGACGGTGAACCGGACCAACGGACCGTTGGTGACGAAGGTCCGCCCCGCGCGCAGCCCGGCGATCCAGGTGTCGTAGCTGAACTGGCCCTCCACTTGCACATAAACGCGATTGTGATCGTAGATCCACCAATCCGTCCCGGATGACGCGGCGATGGGCAATCCGCAATTCAGCAACGCGTAGTACCGCGAGTAGTCCGCCGCCAAGCCGTCCGCCAAGTTGTAGGCGTTCATGAGCCCGAGCGATGCCGCCACGGGCGACTCCATGCCCGATCCATTGTGACACCACACGGTCGTGCCGCCCAGGTCGCGCGCCTGCTGGCAAAGCGTGGACAATGTCGGGTAGTCGGGCGCCTTGCCGTCTTTCGACAGCAGGCCTGTGGATACCGGTTCGATCGAGCGGGGTATGTTCAGGAACAGCACGTGACCGTAGCCGAAGTCGGTGAACGCCTTATTGTTGCGCGCCTCCTCGCCCATGTCCATGATCGAGCCGTCCCGCGAGAACTGGGGAAGGCGGCCAACCGGATATCGGTTGGTGATGTAGGGGGAGTCGGTGCGGATCAGATAGCTGAGGACGCTGACGTCCAGATCCTCGGCCGGCGGCACCATGCGGATGCGGTCGTCGGGGTTCTCGTCGATCTGAAGGTGGTAGTGCGTGTGTGTATTCCCTGAATACCAGCCCTCCGCCTTGAGGTCGAGCAGAGGCGCGATGTCGAGATCGACTTGGTGGGTGATCCCCGAACCGACCTCGGTGTAGCCTTCGGCGACCTCGTGAGCGAGACCCCGGACGGCTTCGATGCGGTATCGCCCGGCCGGCACGGCGACCTCGTATTGGCCTCGGGCGTAGAAGTAGTGCCTCCGGTCCGGCATCGTCTTGATCGAACTCGCCGGCATGTAGACCTGGTTGGTGTTGGTCTCGACGACACGGATCTTTGCGGGGACGGGCTTGCCCGTCGAGCGCTCCCGGATCGCGCCGCGAATGACAGCGGGCGCGGAGGTGTCGGGTTTCTGTCCGCGCATCGGGAGCAGAAGCGAACCCGAGCCGATCAGCGGGATGGATCGGAGGATGTCGCGCCGGGTGAGGTGGTGGTGTCCCATCGGGTAGCCATTGTATCAGCGCCATTTTTCCGCCGCGGTCAACGTTCCGCCGCGCCGGTGGGGCGGTCCCACGGGGATGCCGGTCCTGGCCCCTCGTTTGCATATGCTTCTCCCGATGCTGGACCCCGCCTCTCGTGACATAGAGCGCTACATGGACTTGGTGGCGATGCGCCAAAAGCTGGTCGCCGCCAACATAGCCAATGCGCATACACCGGGATACAAGACGCGCGATATCGACTTCCAGTTCGAATACCAGGCCGCCCTGGAGGGTTCGAAGCCGGACGTGATCGAAGCGCCGGGCTTGAAGAGCCGCAACGACGGGAACAATGTGTCGCTCGATCGCGAACTGCGGTTGCTGGCGGAGAACGCGATCCGCTTCAACGCCGCCTCGTCGTTCTGGAAGGGCGAATACCGGCAGATCAAATCGGCGATTCAGGAGGGCAAGAACGGATGAGTCTTCTCGCGCTGTTGTCGGTTCCGGCGAGCGGCATGGCGGCCCAGCGGGCGCGCACCGAGGTTCTCGTCGAAAACCTGGCCAATTCGGAAACCACGCGAACTCCGGATGGCGGCCCCTATCGAAGAAAAGACGTCGTGTTCACGACGAGTCCGCAGACGTCGGCGTTCTCGTCCGAATTCCAGCGGGCGCTCGGTCCGCATGTCGACGGCGTCGCCGTTACGGAGGTCGTTCTCGACGCGCGCGAACCCACCAAGCGGTTCGTTCCGGGACATCCCGATGCCGGCAAGGACGGCTATGTTTCGTTTCCGAACGTGAACCCGGCCGAGGACATGGTCGATCTCATGAGCGCTTCGCGCGGCTTCCAGTCGAACGTGAGCGCGGTTGTCGCGATCAAGGACATGATTCAGCGCTCGCTCGAGTTGCTCAAATAGCCATGCCGGATTCGATTCAGCTCGCCGACGTCTCACGGATTCGTCCGATCGAACTTCCCGCGGAAGCCGCGCCTGCCTCCCGGCCGGACGACGGCGTCTTCGGAGCGATGTTTCACGACGCTGTTTCCCGCGTCCAGGCCTATCAGGCCGGCGCCGGCGAGGGGGTGCAACGATTCCTGTCCGGAGAAGACGAGGAACTCCACAAGGTGGCGATCGCCGCTCAGAAGGCGGACCTCGCCTTCGACTTGTTCCTGCAGGTGAAGAACAAGGTCGTCCAGGCCTATCAGGAAGTCATGCGGATGCAGATGTAGAGCTGCTCCACTCCTAGGAACCCGCCTTGCTCGACCAGATCCGGCGTCTCGCCGAAACCCTCAGCCTCCGGCAGAAAATCTACACCGCGGCCGCCGCGGTGGCGGTGACCGCGTCCCTCTTCTGGCTGGTGCAATGGAACCAGGAACGGGACTTCGCGGTACTCTACTCGGGGCTAGCCCAGGAGGACGCGGCGGCGGTGGTGGCGAAGCTGAAAGAGTCCGCCGCCGTCTACCGGATTTCGTCCGACGGCGCCACCATTCGCGTCAACTCGGCCCGCGTCCCGGAACTACGCCTTCAGATGGCATCGGCGGGGCTGCCCAAGACCGGCCGCATCGGCTTCGAACTGTTCGACCGGAACAACTTCGGCATCACCGAGTTCGCCGAGCAGGTCAACTATCATCGCGCGCTCGAAGGCGAATTGGAACGTACCATCCTCGGCATCGCCGAAGTGGAACATTCCCGTGTCCACATTACGCCCCAGAAGGACAGCGTATTCCTGGACCACCGGCGGCCAGCCAAGGCGAGCGTTCTGCTTCGTCTGCGGGCGGGGAAAGAGCTATCGCGCAAGAGCGCCCTGGCGATCGCCCAAATGGTCTCGAACGCCGTGGATGGGCTCGCTCCCGAGGCGGTGACCTTGCTGGACGTCCACGGCAATCTACTGAATCAGGCGCGCAAGGACGGCGGCGAAGACGAACTCAACACGGCTCGAATCGCCTATAGACGCAATATCGAGAACGACTTGTTGGCGAAAGTGAATTCGACGCTCGAACCTCTTCTTGGGCCGGACCGGTTTCGAGCCGCCGTCTCCGCCGAGGTGGACTATTCGACGGCGGATCAGAGCGAGGAGGCTTTCGACCCCGCGAAGTCGGTCATGGCAAACTCGCAGCGCACCGAGGACACGGCGAACTCCGCCCAGCCTACTGGCGTCCCCGGCGCGCCGTCGAATCTTCCCAGGCCCACGTCCCGGCCGGGTCTAGCCGGAGCGGTAGGGGTCCTACGCCGGTCGGAGACGATCAATTATCAGACCAGTCGCATGGTGAAACGGACGCACATTCCTCACGGCACCCTGCGGCGGGTCTCGGTGGGTGTCCTGCTCGACCACCATGTGAAGTGGGAGGATCAGGGTGGAAAGGGCCGGTGGACGGCAGCGCCACCGTCCGCCGAGCAATTGAAGGCAGCTCGGGAAGTGGTGGCGGGGGCAGTGGGGCTGGAACCCGATCGCGGCGACCAACTGGTGGTGGAGAGCCTTCCGTTCGAGCGTACGGTTTCGCTGGTCAGCGGGGGACCGGGCGGGCCTCCGCCCGAACCGCCGGGCGCGGGCGGATGGCTCGGCGAGGGGCTTCGCAAGAAGGACCCGGTCGTGCTCGGAATCTTGGCGGCGCTGGTTCTGACGGTCATGGCAGGGGGGTGGATGTTCTGGAAGAAGAAGGCAAAGCGGGTGGCGGTGGAAGTCACGGCCGCCCCCGCGGTCGTGGGTGCCAGTTCCGTGTCCGCCGCGGAAGACGGAGCCGGGGAGATTTCCGCCGAGCACCGGGCCGCGGAGATCGAAGGCGGCGCCGAATCCGGCGCCTTGGCGGGCAGGTTCGATATTCAGCACACGGCTGGGATGGTCGATCGGCAAAGGCGCGAAGAGGAACAGGAGCGGGAGATCCTGGAGTCGCTTACGACGAATCTCAAGCTGCCGTCCGCCGCTTCGAAGAAATCCGAGGTGCTGGCCAAGCATTTGGGCGACGAGGCGCGGCGGAACCCGGATGGTCTGGCGCAAATCGTGCGCTCGTGGATCAACGATGGAGAGTAGGGAACGGGGGCGGAGGACAACACGATGATTGCGAATGCCGAAAAACCCGCGGTCATGATGCTCCCGGGCGTCAAGAAAGCGGCCATCCTGATGGTTGTGCTCGGCGAGGAGATCGGCGCCGACATCATGAGCAGACTGGCGGAGGAAGAAGCGGCACTCCTGAGCCGGGAAATCGCCCGTCTTTCCAATGTCTCACACGAAATAACGGAAGTAGTACTCGAGGAAGGCTATCAGATGTCGCTTGCCCATAACTACGTGGTCAAGGGCGGCGTGGAGACGGCTCGCAACATCCTCATGAACGCCTACGGACCCGAACAGGCGCGCAAGTTGCTGGACCGGCTGATGAAGGCGATCGGCGCCGATGCCGCCAGTTTCGACGCGCTCCAAAAGGCGGATCCGCAGCAGTTGGCCAAATTCATCCACAAGGAGCATCCCCAGACAATCGCTCTGGTGCTGAGCCACCTCAACTCGTCCCAAGCCGCCGGGTTGCTGCAGTCGCTGCCGCCGGAATTGCGCGCCGACGTATCGCTCCGGATGGCCAACCTCGAACGCATCTCGCCGGAAATTATCTCGAGAATCGCATCCATCATCGGCCAGAAGATCAAGTCCCTCGGGGAGTTCAGCCGCGAGGCCTATGGCGGCGTGCGCGCCGTGGCGGAGATGTTCAATCGCATGGACTCCGGCACCAGCAAGGTGATCCTCGACGATATCGAGAAACAGGACACCGGTCTCACCGAGTCCATCCGCCACCTCATGTTCGTGTTCGAAGACCTTCTGCTCATGGATCAAGGGGGCGTCAAGGAGCTTCTCACCCGGGTGGACCGCAAGATCCTGACGGTCGCCCTCAAGGGCACGTCCGAGCAGCTCCGGCAGAAGTTCCTCGACTGCATGTCCCAGCGCGGCGCGGATATGATGCGCGAGGACATGGACTCGATGGGACCCATCAAGGTCAAGGAGGTCGAATCGGCACAGCAGCAGATCATCGCCACCGTCCGGCAGCTCGAGGCGGAGGGTGTCCTCAGCCTCAAGGGCTCGGTTGGCGAGCAGTATGTCGTCTAGCGCGCCGGCAACCATGCGAGCCAAGATTCTGCGTGCCAGCGAGCAACCTGCCCTTGTTTGCTGGCCCTTGTCGCCGGGCGCCGCGGTGCGTGGCGTCGAGCCCGTGGAGGGCATCCGGTGGCAATCCACCAATCCCGAGCCGGAGGCCGAGCCGCCGTCCGCGCTTGACGACCCCCATCGATCCGAACCGCCCCCTGAGGCGGGGCCCGTATCCGATTCCGCGCCACACGAGGATCATTCGGCGGTTTGCGAGGCTCTTCGGAGCGAACTGGCTTCGGTGCGGGAGGAGATCCCAGGTCTGGTGCGGCGTGCTCGGACCGAGGGCCAAGAGGCCGGATTCGGCGAGGGTGTTCGCCACGGAGAGGCGGCCGCCGCCGGAACCGCCCGCGACGCCGCCCGGACCGAGTACGAACAGGCGCTTGCGGCGGCCGTGGAATCGGCTCGCGACACCCTGGAATCTCGTGGAAGAATGCGCAAGCAAATGGAAGAGGACTTGGTGCACTTGGCCGTGGCGGTGGCCCGCCGGATTCTGCACCGCGAGCTTCACGTCGACCCTGAAGCACTCACCGGAATCGTGAAGGCGGCCATCGAACGGATCGACGTCCGTGAAGTCCACCGCATAATCGTCGCGCCCTACGATGCGACTTTCGTGAAGAAGCATTTCGAGTCGCTCCGCCTCCCCGAGCGCGTCGAGATCGCGGCCGACGGGTCGCTTCCACGCGGCTCGGTGGTGTTCGAGACGGCGCGTGGCCATGTCGACGCTTCCGTCGAGACCCAGTTGCAGGAAATAGATCGCGGGTTCGCCGACCTGGTGAGACGCACATGATGGCCGCTACGGCCGGCCGCGCCTTTGACCTCGACAAGTACATGAGGTTCCTCGACCGCGCCGAGACTTGCCGGTGTACCGGCCGGGTTGTGGGGATGACCGGGCTGCTGGTGGAGTCGGAAGGGCCGGCCGCCGCCGCCGGCGATTTCTGTGAGATCGTCACACGGGACAACCGGGCCATTCGGGCGTTGGTTTCGGGTTTCCGCCAGGGCCGGATCTTGCTGATTCCGCTCGAGGAAGCCGAGGGGCTGCAGGCCGGCGACACCGTGGTCGCCCGCCCGGAACAGGCGCGGATGAACGCCGGTCCCCACCTGCTCGGCCGCGTCCTCGACGGATTCGGCGAGCCTCTGGACGGACGTCCGGCGGCGGTCGAAGGCGAGCCTTACGACCTGTACCGCGCTCCTCCCGGGCCGCTCGAAAGGAAACCGATCACCCGGCCGATCGTCACCGGAGTACGGGCGATCGACAGTCTGCTGACGTGCGGGGAGGGCCAGCGGGTCGGCATCTTCGGCGGTAGCGGCGTTGGCAAGAGCACCCTCCTTGGGTCTCTGGCGCGTCACCACTCCGCCGATGTCGGCGTGATCGCTCTGATCGGTGAGCGGAACCGCGAAGTCCGCGAGTTCATCGATCACGAACTCGGGCCCGAAGGGCTGGCGAGATCGGTGGTCGTCGCAGCCACCTCGGACAGGCCTGCGCCGCTGCGGCTCCGGGCGGCCTACGTTGCCTTGGCCGCCGCCGAGTACTTCCGCGACCAGGGCAAGCGGGTGCTGCTCATCATGGACTCAGTGACGCGGCTGGCGATGGCACAGCGCGAGATCGGTCTCGCCGCCGGAGAACCCCCGTCGCAGAAAGGATATACACCCTCCGTCTTCAACATGTTGCCGCGGATTTTCGAACGCGCCGGCAACTTCGAGAACGGCTCCATCACGGCTCTGTTCACGGTGCTGGTCGAGGGCGACGACTTCAACGAGCCTATCGCCGACGCAGTGCGAGGGATTCTCGACGGACACATCGTCTTGTCCCGCGAACTCGGAGAACGGGGCCACTATCCGGCCATCGACGTGCCCCGGTCCATCAGCCGGTTGGCGTCGAAGGTCGCCTCTTCCGGTCAGCGCGCCGCCGCTCAACGGATCCGGGAGACCATGGCGCTATACCGGAGTTCGGAAGACCTCATCAACCTGGGAGCCTACGCCGCGGGGTCGAATCCCGGCTTGGACCAGGCGATCAAGATGATGCCGCTGTTGACAAACTTCCTGCGACAGCCGCCCGACCGGCCGTCTCCGATCGAGGAAACAGTTGAACTAATGGGTCGTATCGTGAACGGATGAAACGATTTGTGTTTTCATTCGAAAGGCTGCGCCATATTCGGCGGCTCGAAATGGAACAACGCGCCGCGAGCGTGGAGCGGGCTCGAAACGCGGTCTCTGCCCTGGACCTCCGCGCGGCCGAGATGGCGCGCGAGGTCTCGGGAGCGAGGCAGTACACCACTACGCATGGCGCCGGCTTCACCGATCTTGGCAACTTCGAGGACTGGACGTCGCGCGCTCGGGCGCGGGTCGCGGAGGAGAGACGCCAAGCCGTGACGGCCCTGGAAAGAGAGCGCGCCGGGTACGTCGCCGCCCGGCAGCGCTCCGAAATCCTCGAGAAGCTCCACGACCGGGCGTTCGACCAGTGGAAACGCGACTATGGGAAGGAGCAGGACGACCTGGCCTCGGAGCTATTCCTGGCCAAGTGGCGGCCGCCGCCGGACGAGCGGGACTAGCCGCTTCTGCGCCGTTCGTAGGCTTGGAAGCGCTCGACGTGCTCTTGTTGGCCCTTGCGTCCCATCAACGCGAAGGTGAACTTCTTGCCCAACTCGACGCCCTCCTGGTCGAACGCATCGATATCGAGCAACTCCCCGAGGATCGCCGTCTGGAACTCGAATAGTTGCAGCAGCCCGCCCACGTGCTCCTCGTCGAGCTTGTCGACTTCATAGACGCAGTTCGGCCGCGATGCCTCGGTGAGGGCCGCCGCGGTGGCGCGCCGCTCGGCGTCGAGCAGCCTCTCGAGCGTCTGGCCGGGAAGGTAGTCCATCGACTCGAATCCGACCTTGCCCTTCGGAATCCTCCCGGGCTTGGCGAACTTCTTCACCGTCCAGAACGAGTACACCTTGTCGTTCGGACCCTCCATGTAGAGCTGAACTTGGGAGTGCTGATCGGTGGTCCCCAGCGCTGCCACCGGAGTCTGGCCCACATGGACCACGTTGCCTGCGCGGTCGTGCTTCTTGCCCAGCGATTCGGCCCACAGTTGCCGGAACCAGAAAGCCAATCCCCACAATCGGTTGGCATATGGAAACGCAACCTGAATGTTCTTCCCCCGCAGAGTCCAAACCAGCCAGTGATGGATCGCCGCGTCGAGCGCCGGGTTGACCGCACGCTCCGGTTTCCAGCAGACAGATGTCATCGCCGCTGCCCCCCGGCAGATCTTCCGGATGTCGAACCCGGCGAGCGCGGCGGGGACCAAGCCCACCGCCGACAGGACCGAGAAGCGGCCCCCGACGTTCTCCGGCAGGTGAAACGTCGTATACCCCTCCCGCACGGCGAGGGGTTTCAAATCACCCCGATTCTCCGACGTCACCGCGACGATTCGCCCGGACGCCTTGCGGCCCAGCGCCTTCTCGAGCCACTCGCGCACGATGAGAAACGCGGCGACCGTTTCCGCCGTGGCGCCACTCTTGGCGATGACCACAACCAGCGTCTTCTTGGGATTCATCGAATCGAGCGCGCCGAGCACGAACGACGGATCGACATTGTCCAGGATCACCAGCCGCGGGTTCTTCACCGTGAAGGCCGGCTGTACCGGGTGCGGTCCTCGCAACGCGCAATCGAGAGCCCAGGCTCCTAGCGCGCTGCCGCCGATTCCCACCACGCAAACCGTGTCGAACCCACCGCGAACGGAATCGGCATAGCGGCGGATTTCCTTGACCGTCGCGTCGTCGAAAGGGAGGTGCGGGAAACCGTAGTCGCCGGCCTCCACTCTCGCGTGAAAACGGCCGAGAGCGGCAACGGCGGCCGGCTCCCCTTCCGCGATATCACGCGGACTAATGCCGTGAGCGCCAACCATGCGGTCAAGCAGATTGGTCCCGTCGAAACGAATGGACATATTTCGATTGTACTTGCCGGACCGCCGGCGCGGCTCAGTTCGCCGTCAGGTAGGTCGAAGTGGCCGTGTCGTGCCAACTGAGCTTGTCGGCTTCGACGAGAGACCAGACCAGTCCCAGCGCGCCGGGCACCACGCTCGCGATAGCCCAAAGGACCCGGAGCAGGCGCTCTCGCCGGAACGGCTCATGCCCGTCGAAGTCGACCAAGCGGAGCCCGCAGAGCCGTACGCCGGGCGAATCGATCTCGCGGTAGGCCCACGTGACTTCATAGGCGAGGACCACCAGGATACCAGCTGCGGCGTGCCCGGCCCAGAAACGGCCGCCGAGGAACTCGAATCCGGCGCCGAACCGCACCGCCAGGGAGACAGCCAGCAGGATGAGACAGGCGGCGCCGAGGTCCGCTGCCCCGGCTACCAACCGCCGTGCGGGCGCGGCCACGTCCAGGCGCTTGCGCTGTCCCGGCGCCCCGGTGGGAGCGCGCCTGCCACTGCCCCGGAGGGGAGGCATCGGTCCGCCGTCCAACTGCAGTTGTCCCTGCGTATCGTCCTGACTCGCGCGGCGGACACGCACTGGAATCGGGCGTTCGCGCGCCGGAGGTTCGCTCGCGGTGCGGTAGTCGGCGATCGAGACCACCCGCTCCAGGCGCTCCGAGCGGCCTCGAAACGGAAGCTCCGTCTGTACCGGACTCCGGTCCGCCCGCGCGGCCGGTTCCTCCCGAGCAGCGTAGGATGGATCGTACTCCGGCGCTAGCGCACGCGCGCCCGCTGTCGCGAAAGTTCCGGCGAACTCGCGACGTCCGCACCGCAAGCAGCGGTGTTCCTCTGGATTGTTTTTCGCCCCGCAAAATCGGCAAGTCATGACATTAAAACGCCACCCGCGGCGTTGCTACCATCCATCCACCCGTGCTACGGTTTCCCTTGGGCAGGACTCTGTTCTACACTGGCGGCGAACCCGGCGCCGATTACCCCCGGCACAAGGACCCGCATAACTTTCGTACCATACTTCGGGTCCTTTGTCATCCAAAATTAGCCATTTTCCCCATTTTTTTCTTCGCCCTAGGGGCGGCCGCCCAAACTTCCACCTCGAGCTCCCCCGCGTTCTCCGTCACGGTTCGGGCTCCGAGAATCAACCAGCCGGAACCCAACTACATCTACTTGCGCTCGATCACTCAGCGTCGCGAGGGGTCGTGGTACCACCTACGCGGCGGCGCCCAGATCGAGACCACCGAAGCGCTGATCCAAGCCGACGAAGTCGACTACAACGAGGACACCCACTATGCCGAGGCGCGCGGCAACGTCCGCCTCACCCACTACGACCAGGGGGTGGAGATCCAGGCCGACCGGGCGGAGTACCAACTCGACAAGGAGCAGGGCCGCTACTACAACGTCAAGGGCGCCACGCGTGCCCAGGTGGACGCACGGCCTGGCCTCCTGGTCAGTCCCAACCCCTTTGTTTTTCAAGGACGTTGGGCGGAACGTCTCAAGAATCGCTTTATTCTGTACGACGGGTTCGTCACCGACTGCCGCCTGCCCAAGCCCTGGTGGACGCTGCACGGGTCCAAGTTCGACATCATTCCCGGCGAACGCGCGATCGCCTACAACGCGCGCTACAAGGTGCGCCGCTTCCCGATCATCTACATTCCGGCGTTCTACAAGTCGCTCGAGAAGGAACCTCGCAAGAGCGGCTTCCTCATTCCGAGCATCGGCAATAGTTCCCGCCGGGGCAAGATGGTGGCGCTCGGCTACTTCTGGGCGATCAACCGGTCGTACGACGCCACCTACCGGTCTCAGTGGTTCACCCAGAGAGGTCTCGCCCACCTGCTGGACTTCCGGGGCAAGCCGTCCCAGAACGCCGACTTCGGCATGAACCTCTACGGCGTGAACGATCGCGGACTGAAGCAGGACGACGGCACTCGGATCAAACAGGGCGGCTATCTTTTGGGAATCCGGGGCAAGGCCGACTTGCCCCGCGGCTTCGAAAGCCGGGGCGAGATCAACTACCTGAGCTCCTTCGTTTTCCGGCAGGCGTTCACCGAATCGTTCAACGAGGCCGTCTTCTCGGAAACCCACTCGCGCGGATACGTGGCGAAGCGGTGGTCTACATTCAATCTCGATTTCGTATTCGAACGTACGCAGAATTTCCAGACCGCCGAGCCCGGCGATCATATCGTCATCCGGAAGCTGCCCTCGGTGGAGTTTTCGAGCCGCGACCGCCTCGTTTCCAGCAAGGTACTGCCCATCTGGGTTTCGTTCGAATCGAGCGCCGCGTTAGTGCGCCGGACCCAGCCACTGTTCCAAACCCGCCAGTTCGTGGACCGCTTCGACGCACAGCCCCACGTCATGACGGCGCTTCGCTGGAAGGATTTCACCTTGCTGCCGGGCTTCTCCCTGCGCGAGACCAAATACGGTTCCACGAGTTGCGAGGGAACGATCTGCGGAGCGGGGATGCTCCGGAGCACCCGCGAGTTCAACGTGGACCTGATCGCGCCGTCGCTGGCACGCGTGTTCACCAAACCACCCAAGTGGCTCGGCGAGCAAGTAAAACACGTCGTCGAGCCGCGCGCCGGCTTCCGTTGGCTGGCGGGTGTGGAGGATTTCTCCCGGCTGATCCGCTTCGACGAAACCGAACTGCTGTCGAACACCCGCGAGATCGATTACTCGATCACCAACCGGCTCTACGCCAAGAACAAGGGCGTGGTGACGGAGGTGTTCAGTTGGCAGTTATGGCAGAAGCGGTATCTCGACCCGGATCTGGGAGGAGCGATCGTACCCGGCGAGCGCAACGTGTTCCGCACGCAGCTCGACATGACGGGTTATGCGTTCTTCGACACCCCGCGGCGGGTGTCGCCGGTGGTCTCGGCGATGCGAATCAGTCCGGCGCCCGGCTTCGCGGTCGAGTGGCGAACCGACGTCGACACCGCCCGGAACCGGCCCACCAATTCCTCGTTGATCGGCCAGTGGCGCAACGACCGGCTCTTCGTTTCGGCCGGCCACAACCATGTGCGCAGCATCCCGAAGGTGTCGCCGCCGGCGAACCAGATGATCGCGATCGCCGGATACGGCCGCCAGGATCAGCGGGGGTTCGGCCTGGGCTTCCAGTCGGTCTACGACTTCCGGATCGGCGTCATGCAATTCGCCACCACGCAGGTTTCCTGGAACAGCGACTGCTGCGGACTGAGTCTGCAGTACCGCCGCTTCAGCTTCGGCACGAGGAACGAGAACCAGTGGCGGTTGGCGTTCGCGATCGCCAACATCGGATCGTTCGGAACGTTGCGGCGGCAGGAGCGGGTCTTCTGAGACCAGGGCGGAGATCAGCGGCTTGGTCCGGCCGGCACGACGATGCGGCCCTCGCCCACCGCCCCGTACACGCGGTTCCGTTCGCTGCCCCACCACCACCAATGCGCGGCGATATAGGCGCACAACACCGCGTCGATGCGATCCTCGGCCGGCTTCAGCGGACCCGACGCCGGGATCTCCGGTAACTCCGGTTCGAACGGTGGATCGAGCGACGGCAGCCGCGTCCGCAGCAACCCGGCCAACGCGCGCAACCCGGCGTCGCGTCCGGCGCGCCGGCCGCGCTTGTACTTGAGGATCCGGCCGAGGCCGAACAGGCTTACCGACGCGGCGTGCGGGTGCACCTCGATTTGGAACCTTCCCTCCGGGCGCGGCGCGGTCTCGCCCCCGTGGGCGAAGCCCAGGTCCGAGAGCCGCTTGCTGAAGGACAGTACGTTGCCCGCGAACGGCAGTCCCAGGTTCGCGGCGTGGCAACCGGCGTGGTAGCGGCGGAAGTCGCGATTGAGCTCCTTCTCGGCCAGCCGCGTGCCCGATTCGTTGCGGATCTCGATGGGCGCGTCGACCCCGGCCGCGGCGGGGCCGTCTCCGGCTCGTTCGGCGATCCAGCGCGCGATCGCGTCCTCGCCTTGGAGCCGCGCCGACTCCCGCTGCCGCAAACGCTCCCCGTCCCAAACGAGCCATGCAAGGCCGGCCGGTTTTCCATACCAGCCGAGGTCGACTCCGAGGAAGGAGGCTACCGTACGGGCCTCAGCCAAACCTCGGACACCTGCACGGCGCGTCCATTGCCGCCCGCGCCCGGCTTTCGTTCGAACGACAGCCGCAACTCGCCATCGGCCGTGGCTTCGGCCGGAACGTCGAACTCCACCGGCTTGACCGGGTTCGGCTTCTTCATCCAGGAGTGTACTTCCCAGCGGCCATCGGCCATCAGGCGGAAGTCCCACGGCACGGCTTCGCCCCCGTAGACCACCTTGACGCGGTACCGCGCGGCCTTATCGAGACCGCGGTATCGCATCTCGAGCGGCGAGTCGTCGCGCGATTCGGCGTGCGTCTGCCACGACACCGGCCAGATTTCGCCGGGCCGCTGCGTCGCTTGCGAAAGCGCGGAGACCAAGTGAGCCGGATCGTCTCCATACGGCTTGATCCCAGTCAGGTGAGGCTGGCTCGACAGATTGCCCAAGTCGTCGTAGAAGCCGCCCGGTCCGGGATCGGTCCAGTTCAGGATCTCCTCGATGGCCGCGAGTCTATCCTTCTCGGCGCCCATCGCGGCGATGTCCCGGAAGCGTTGTTGCAGCCAGAGCCGGTTGTTCAGCGGATAGTCGATCAGATCGAGATTGGCCCCGCGTCCGACGGCGATCGCCTTATAGTAGGGCACGCTCAACTGCATGCGGATCGATTGGAACAGAGCCTCGGCCAGTTCGAACGTGCGCGCGCGCCATGCCGCCGCCGCGCGGTGGGTCGCCGCCCGGTCGAGGACCGCCGCCGCCTCTTGCATCGCCGCCGCCGCGCCCCGCTCCTTCGCCTGCGCCAGCTTCTCGCGGGCCTGCGCCTCGAGCGCCGTCTCATGAATCAAGCGCGCCCGGTCATACGCGTCGTAGTGGGCGCGATACTGTGCCTGTTGGAAGCGCCAGTTGGCCTGCTGCGCGGGCGTCGCCTCGTGATCCATCGCCTGGAACTGCTGGAGCGTCGTGTAGACGCCCTCGTTGGCGATCAGCGGACCGCGCCAGTTCCGCTCGAGCGCCAACAGCCCTTGCGCGAAGCCGTCCGCCATTCGATGGCCGATGAAGAAGCGCGAATAGTCGCGCAGGATTTCGGCCGGATCGGCATCCGGATTCCATCCGAGGCCGCTCCACACGATCTTGTTCACGTCGTCGTTGCAGCCCTCCGAGTACGTGATGAAACCCACCGTCCGCGGATTGGTGTGGCGGAAGATGGCGGCTTCGTCGAATGGGCGCGGATTGATCGGCTCGCGCTGCTCGGTGACCTGATACGCGAAATCCCAATCGCGCACGGCGTACTGCGCGCGGAGCGAGTGCGTGATGTCGGGATAGTGGCGGATCGGATAGCGCGCCGGAACCGACGCTCGCAGTTGCGCCAGACTGACGCGAATCTGCGGGCCGAACACGACCCCGTCGAGCCACTTCGGCTCCGCTCGCAGGATCTCGTAAAAGGACTGGAGCCATTCGGTGGAGAAGCCCTGCGGCGCGACCCACATTTGCGCCTTCGGATGGAACTTGCGCAAGGACGCCGTCTGCTTTTCCAGCATCGGCATCAGAAATTTCGGGTGAGTGTGACCCGGATCTCCGCCCGGCACGAACACCGCGTCGATGCGCGGCAGCTTCCGGAACACATCGGCCCATTCCTTCAACGCGAACTCGACCGTGGCGGGCTTCGAGTAGTCTTCGTCGAGCGCCGGATACCAGATCCAAACGTCGAGCCCGTACTCGTCGCAGATGCGCGACATCTCGACCATCATGTCCATCTTGGGAAGCGGGAAGTGGGGGCTGTCGTCGTCGTCGTCCGAACGCGGCGGGATCAGTTCGATCGCGTTCGTGCCGAACACGGCGAGTTCGCGAATGTACTGGTCCCATTGCGGAACGTCCCACGCGTCGTAGGAGTTGGTCTTCGGGCGGTAGCCGAGCTGGTGCCCGCGGATGGCCACCTTGGGAGCCGTGGTCTCGCGATATCCATCGGGCAGGTCCGCGCGATTCCGCTCCACTTGCAGTTTCTGGAGCAGACGTCCCACTCCGAACAGCAGGCCGCGCTCGTCGTTGCCTTCCACGCGCACGCGGTTTCCCTCCGCGGCGATGGTGAAGCCTTCCTTGGGCCCTCGTCTGGTGTTGGATAGCACGATCGCCGTTCCGCTTGCCGGCGGCGCGGCGGCCGTTTTCCAACGGATGTGGCTGCGTTTGGCCACTTCCTCCACCAGCACGGTGGCGGCCTTCCTTTCCCGCGCCGGGGCGGACGCGGGTAGCACCACGGTGGCGTCTTTCAGGTCGAGCGCCAACAAGGGCGCGGCGAAGCAGATCGCGGCGGCGATTCTCATGATTCCTCGATGGTCGTTATTTGGGGAAGATGGCGTCGAGTTCGGGCAAGCCGGGCCGGCGCCCGTATTCGCACAGTTCGAACGACTCGACCCGCTGGATCGTGGCGGCCTTGGCCGCTCCGTAGCGGCGGGTCAACGTGGCTCGCACCGCTTCGTTCACCGGCTGGACCCGCCTCGACGAGAGCCATTTTTTTCGGGCGGCCGGATCCTGGGGCACTTCGTGCAACCGGTGGTCCACCCACGGCAGCCATTCGTAGAACTGCGAGACGTGGGCGTCCAGCGCGTTCACCTTGTTCTCCCACACGTCGTCGAGCGCCACCACCACGTCCGGCTGGAACGGCGAGGGTTTTTGAAATGCGTCCTGATAGTAGAGGAAGACCGGATTGTTCTCGAGCGGCGGAACGTCCGGGGTGACGTTGGGCACCACCACCATATAGGCGGCGTCCTGCACCAGAACGCCCGTGTAGCGATGGTCGGGGTGATAGTCGTTGGGCCGGGGCGAGATCACGATATCGGCTTTCCATTTTCGAATCGCGCGAATCACCTGGCGCCGGACCTCGAGGTTCGGTGTCAGCTCGCCGTCGTGGTTGTCGAAGACTTCGTACTCGGCGATGCCGAGCCGCCGCGAGGACTCCTGGGTTTCGGCGAACCTCCGCTTGGCGAGAATCCCGCCGCCCATTTCCTGATGGCCCGCGTCGCCGTTGGTGACCGATACGAACTTCACCTGGTGTCCGGCGCGGGCGAACTTGTACGCCGTGCCGGCGAACTTGATGTCGCAATCGTCGGGGTGAGCGCCGAACGCGATGATCCGGAGTTTGCGCTCCTGCGCGAACAGCGGGAACGTAGCGAACAAGAGCAGGGCGATCCGCATGGTTCCCCAGAATAGCAGCGCTTCAGTGGCTGGAAAAGGTGTCGTGCGCCTCGCGATGGATTTCGGTGAGGCGCATGCGGGTGGCCATCAGCGCAACGAAACCGGCGAGCAGCAGGGGCACGGTCACCACCAGGAACAGGAACGTGGCGAAGCCGGTGGCCTCGGCGCGGCTCAATCCGAACAGGCTCAGTCCGGCGATCGCCAGCGCCTGAAACGTGCCCATGTTGCCGGGGGCGTTCGGCAGGATGGTGCCGGTTCGCAGCACGATGAGGATCACCGCCGCGGCCCACGGCGATAGCGCGAGTCCGTATCCGCGCATCAGGAAATAGATCGGCAGCACTTGCAGCGCCAGGTACGCGAAGCTGAGGAGCCAGGCGTAGAGGAACGATCGCGACTGGCCCATGACGTACACTCCGTCGATCACCGCTTGCAGCGTCCGGCCCCAGCGGCTGCTTGCCACCATTTCGTGGGCGTGGCGGCGGTACAGGACCGACGCGGCCACCAGCGCGCCGCCGATCAAAAGCACCGCCAGCAGCGCGCTGCCGATGTTCTCGAGCCAATTGGGAAGTTCCAGGAAGCGGCTCACGCACCAGAACCCGAGGATGAGCCACACGCCGTCCAGCAACCGCTCGATGATCGCCGACGAGAACACCACCGACAGCGGGAGGCCCGTCCACCGCCGTTGCAGATAGCAGCGGATGATTTCGCCCGACCGCAACGGCAGGATCTCATTGGCGAACAGCCCTATGTAGATCGCCTGCGTGGTCTTCCAGGGCGAGACCAGCGTCAGGGGGCTGAGCAGCGTCGCCCAGCGCCACCCCTGGCAGATGTAAACGCAGATGTCGGCGCAAACGGCGAGCAACACCCAGTACCAGTTGGTGGCGCGGAGCTTGGGAAGTTCGCCCTCCCAATCGAAACCGCGATAGACCCACACCAGGCAGGCGATCGACACGGCATAGCCGAGGGCGGGGAGCAGCCAGGATCGGCCGCGCTCCGTGGGCTTTCCTGCTGTCCGCTGCGTCAGGTCCAATTCTTCATAATAGCGAACCTCTACTTCAGAAGCCGCTCGAACACCGACTGCGCCTTGTCCTCGAAGAGGCGCTGCCAGCCCGGCCCCACCATCGCGTCGCAGTCCTCCTGAGCGAACCCGGTGTTGTTCCGTTGCGCGGCCGTGGCCGTGTAGTAGATGTAGCCGTTGGTGTAGCCGGCCACGAAACTGAATGGACCGGGCGCGCGCTTCTTGACGTTCAAGCCGACCTCCACCGTCAGCTCGCCGGGGAAAGTGACCATGGCGAAGTCGCCCACCCGCAGCCCCACTACCTCCACGTCGAGCGTGGACGTTCCTTCCGCCACGATCCGCGCGCGGTGCTTTTCGAGGAGCGAGATGTTCTCCTTGAGCCGCGCGATCTTCTCCATGGCGCGGACGTTGCGGACGTATCGCTCCATCTCGGCGCGGTTCTCCGCGTCCATTTGGGCGAGTCCGTCGAGCCCCGCCGCCTTCTCGTGCGCGTAGCGATGGCCGTAGTGGGAGGGGAACTCCGCCGAGATCCGGTGTTGCACGAACAGCGCCAGAAATGTTTTGAGGTCGATGCTGGTGCCGGCGATCGAGTCCACCAGCTTTTCGCGTTCGGCCTTGGCGGCGGCGATGCGCCGGTCCAGGTCGGCGCCGCGCGGCAGCGTCAGCTTCTCGTGGATCAGCCTCATGGGGCCCGTCTCGCGGGTTCGGATCGTCCGAAGCCCCCGCAACGCGCTCGCGGCCAGCCTGTTGCCGAGCGGCTCGGCATCGTGCGGCTGGAACGGGTTCTTGTACTTGGCGGGATTGATATCGCCGCCGGCGCCCTGCACGAAGAAGGCCATCGGACCGCCGCCGAGGTTCTCCTCGATCGCCTGTGAGGCGAACCCGGTGATGTCGGCGGTGTTGCCGCCGCCCGGAACACCCATGATCGGATGCATGGCGAAGTTGTAGAGCGCCGCGAACGGCGTGCCGTCCGGCTTGTCGAGCCGCAGCAAACCGATCTCGGGATCGACGGGGCCGATCGCCGCGACCTCCTCGTCCGGCGGCATCGTGTAGGCGCGCCGCATGTCGGCTTGCGTACCATCCTTCAGCAGCACGCGGCGGTTCTCCATCACGCGATCCTCGCGGCCGCGGCCCGCTCCGGCGCGCACGGGAGTCATGCCGCGCAGCGCTTGCTTCACCGCTTCCACCGTGAGCGCATCGGTGTCCCGTCGAACCACGCAATGGCAATGGCTCGCGTTGACGATCAGGCTCTCGGGCGCGATGCCCGCTTCGGCCTTCAATCGGGACCGCACGCTCGCCATGTAGCCGTTGGGAATGCGGCCGATCTCGCCGATCGCCACCGCGTCGACGCTGACCAGCACCGCGGTTGTGGCTCCGTCTTGCAGAACCAGCGCCCGCGCATAGCAGGGATCGTTGACCGGGCCCGCTTCCCGATCGGTGATCTCGGCCTTGCCCACACCGGCGCGAAGCGCCGCCATCGCCTGCGCCGATGCGGCGATCAGTAGAACTCCGCCGGCTATCGCGCGATTCATCTGGCGTCTCATCGGCGCGATTTCGGCGGCGCGATGCGGTCGACGAAGGCGAACAGCTCCGCCGACGAAGCGTCTCCGGGGACGCCGAGATCGCGGTCCAGCTTGACGTGATCGGTGCTGCTTGCGCCATAGGCCCGGGCGTCGACGCCCGCGTCCTGGAGGGCCTTTTCGAGCCGCTTCGCCTGAGCGGTTGTGTCGGGATGATCCGCGACGTGCAGCAGCAGGAACGGCGGGATCCGCTTGCCGCGCCCGGTGTGGTAGGCGGCTGAATATTCGCGATGCTGCTCCTCGGTTCCGAACTTCTCGCGATGCCCGTACTTCGGAGGAGGCTGGTTCAACTGCTTCCGGCGTTCTTCCGCCGTCCGGATCTGCATCGGGACGTCATAGGTGTCGCCGTCCACGGGAACACAGCCTTTCAGCACCGATGGTTTCACCCCTTCCTCCTTCAGGAACTTCCGATTGGTGCACACGATCGCCGCCAGTTGCGCGCCCGCCGAGTGTCCCATCAGCAGGATGCGGTTCGGATCGCCGCCGTACTTCGATGCGTTGGCGTGCGTCCACGCAACCGCCTTGGCGGTGTCGCGCACGATTTCGCCCATCGCGACATTGGGAAAAAAACGGTAGTTGATCGACACGAACACGAACCCGCGCTCGACGAACGCGGCCGGCTTGCGATCCACTTCCTCCTTGCTTCCGCGCATCCAGCCGCCGCCGTGCACCCACACCACCACGGGCCGTTTCCTGCCCTTGGCCGGCGCGTGCACGTCCAGCGACTGGCGGACGTTCTTCGGTTCGGCGTACGGGATGTCGCGCTCCACGCGGATCTCGTCTCCGAAGGCGAGCAGGGGTAGCGCGAACGCGGTGGCGGGAAGGAGCTTCATCCCCTGTAGCATAATCGAACCGATGCGATCCCGCCTTCTCGTTTCGATTCCGCTGCTGGCCGGCGCCGCGTGGGGTCAGGGATTCAGCCCGCTGGAAGCTGTCGCGCGCATGAAGGCGGCCTCCGGATTCCGGGTGACGCTCACCGCTTCCGAACCAGAGATCCGCCAGCCCATCCTCGTCAAGTTCGACGAGCGCGGCCGCCTGTGGACGATCCAATACCTGCAGTATCCGAATCCGGCGGGACTGAAGCGCGTCAAGGTGGACCGGTATTCGCGCACCACCTACGACCGCGTTCCGGAGCCTCCGCCTCGCGGGCCGCGCGGCGCCGACCGCATCACGATCCTCGAGGACGCGGGCTCCGGCCAAAGAGCCACGCGCATCAAGGACTTCGTGGGCGGGCTGAATCTCGCCACGGGTCTGGCGATCGGCCACGGCGGCGTCTTTGTGATGCAGGTTCCCTATCTGCTGTTCTACCCGGACCGCAATCGAGAGGACGTTCCCGATAGCGATCCCGAGGTGCTGCTGTCGGGTTTCGGCATGGAGGATTCGCAGTCGCTGGCGAATCATCTGACGTGGGGTCCGGACGGGTGGCTGTACGGACTGAACGGCTCCACCACGACTTGCCGCGTGCGCGGCGTCGAGTTCCAGCAGGGCGTTTGGCGCTATCACCCGGTCACGCGGCAGTTCGAACTGTTCGCCGAGGGCGGAGGCAACATCTACGGGCTCGCGTTCGACGCCAACGGCAACCTGTTCTACAGTTCCAATGGTGGATCGCTGTTCTGGCACGCGGTGCAGGGCGCCTACTATCAGAAGTCCTTCGGAAAACACGGCCCGCTGCACAATCCCTACGCCTACGGCTATTTTCCGCACGTGAAGCACGACGGCGTGCCGGGCGGCCACGTGGTGCTCGGCGGGCTGATCTATTCGGGCGAGTCGTTCCCGGCGGCGTTTCGCGAGACGTTTCTGGGCGGCAATTTCCTCGGACGATCGGCCGCGTGGTGGAGCGTCCAGCCGCGAGGGTCGACCGTGGAGGCCAAGCTCGGAGGACTGCTGTTCGACGCCAACGACACCTGGTTCTGCCCCACCGATCTCGCCCAGGCGCCGGACGGCTCCGTCTATGTGTGCGACTTCCACGACAAGCGCACCGCCCATCCCGATCCCGACGCCGCCTGGGATCTCTCGAACGGCCGCATCTACAGGCTGGAGGCGGAGGGCACGAAGATCGAGCCACCCTTCGATCTCGGCAAGGCGTCCAGCGCGGAATTGGTCCGCATGCTGGGACGTCGAAATCGCTGGTACGCCGATCAGGCGCGCGTGATTCTCGCCGCGCGGCGCGACCGTTCTACGTGGCCGGCGCTGCGTGCGATGGCAGCCGGCACGGGGGATCCGCAGCGCGCCCTTCAGGGTCTGTGGGGCTTGTCGGTGAGCGGTGGGTTGGACGATCGAACGGCAGCCGCGCTGCTCGCGCATCCCTCCGAGCACGTGCGCGCGTGGACGGTGCGCCTGCTCGGCGACCGGCGACGTTCCTTGCCAGCGATGATCGCATTGGCGCGCACCGATCCCAGCCCGGTGGTTCGCGCGCAATTGGCGGCGTCGGCGCGGCGGTTGGGCGCCGGCGAAACGCTCGCGATTCTCGCCGGCCTGGAAGACCAGAATCGCGACCGGGACGATCCGTTCATTCCCTGGTTGATCTGGTGGGCTCTCGAGGAGAAGGCCGTGCCCGCGATGGATGCGGTGACGCGAGCGTTCGCCGCGCCGGAGTCTTGGTCCCTGCGGTCCAGGCACGACGATCAACGGCGGTTGATTCGCCGGTACGCGTCCGAAGGGAAGTCCGGGGCGTACGAAGCGGCGTCAAAGCTGTTGGCGGCCGCGCCGGCGGCGGAGCGCGCGTCAATGCTGGCGGCGCTCGAGCAGGGCTTGGCCGAACGCGCGGGCGAGCCGGTTCCGGCGGACACGGGCGTGTTCCAGCGTTATCAGGCCGTGTCGGAGACGGTGACGCGCAAGGAACTACGTTCGTTCGAGCCGGTGATCGGATCGCTTCGCCGTGCCATCGAGGCCGAATGGTCCGCCGCGCCCGCGTCGCCCGCCGCCGCGAAGTTAGCGATTCGCGCGGGACTCGACGGCGCCGTGGCGCGGGCAGCCCAAACCGCCACGTCGAAGGCCACGCCCGAAGCGGATCGCGTGGGGCTGCTGGAAGCGCTCGCCGAGACCGCGGACGCCTCCACGATCGTCACATTGCTCCCGCTGCTCGAGGAAGGCGCGAAGGTCCGCGACGCCACCATGGGCGTGCTGGGACGCTTCGACGATCCGCGCGTGACAGCCGCTCTGCTTCGCCACCACGACGCTGCCCCCGGCCTCGTGCAGGACCTGCTGTTGAGCCGCCCCGCTTCTGCGCGCGCGCTCATCGAGTCGGGGAAGCCGGTGGCGATGGACAAGCTCAAGCGCGCCGCGTACTTCAAGGATCCGGCGCTCGACGCTCTGGTGCGGCGCAAGTTCGGCGCGGTGAAAGAGGGCACGCCGGAGGAAATGCTCGCCACGGTGCGGCGGTTGAACAACGATCTCCGCGCGGGTTCGGGAGATCTGGCGACCGGAAAGCGGCTCTACTTCCAGCACTGCGGGAGTTGCCACAAATTGAACGGCGAGGGTGGCGCGCTCGGCATGGATCTCACCGGCGCCAATCGCGCGGACCGGTACTACTTGCTCACGCACATCGCCGATCCGTCCGCCTTCATTCGCAAGGAATACATGACGTATCGCGTCACCGCGCGCGACGGCCGGGTGGCCACCGGGCTGATGGCGGAAGAGGACGGAGCGGCCGTAACACTGATCGACGCGGCCTACCGCAAGACTCGACTCGAGCGGAGCGCGATCGCGAGCATCGAGGAGTCGCCAGTCTCGGTCATGCCGGAGGGGCTGCTCGAAAAGCTGGCGCCGCAAGCGTTACGCGACCTGTTCGCCTATCTCCAGAAGTAGCGGCTTTGTCATGGCCGCGCGCTGTCCCGCTGAACCAGTTCGAGGAAAGCCCGCGCCGCGTACGATAACGCTCGCCGGGCCGGGTAGACGAGCCGGATCTTTCGCTCCACCGCCGCCAGCTCTTGTACCCGCACTTCACGCAGCACGCCCTGTTCGATCTCCTGCTCCACGCACATCCGCGGCAGGAAGGCCACGCCTTCGTTGCGCTGCACCATGCGGCGGATGGTCTCGATGGTGGGCATCTCCACGTCCATGTTCAGCGGAACCTTGTGGCGCTGGAACTCGCGCAGCACGATGTCCCGGTACGGCGACATCACGTTGTGCGCGATGAACGTCTCCATGCCCAGTTCGCCGATGGTCACCGAGTCGCGGCCGGCGAACCGGTGTTCCGGCGACACGACGAACGCGAGATGATCGGTGTAGATCACCGTGTTCACCAGCCGGTCGTCGCCGGGATCGAAGCTGAGCATGCCGAGTTCGAGGTCGCCGTCCACCAGTTGGGAAGGGATGCGCGACGACAGGCTCCGCCGCACCTGTACTTTTACCTTGGGATACTGGCGCCGGTAACTTTGGATGTGGCGCAGTAGATACAGCGACGTCGATTCGTTGGCGCCGATGGCCAGCCTGCCGGCTGAGTTGTCCCGCAACTCCGCGAGCGACGTCTCCATCTCGCGCTCGAGATTCTCGAACCGCCGGGCGAACTCGAGCACGATCCGGCCGGCGTCTGTGAGCAGCAGATCCTTGGCCGAACGGTCGATCAGCTTCTCGCCCAACTCGTTCTCGAGACGCTGGACGGCCAATGAAATCGCGGGTTGCGTGCGGACCATCCGCTCCGCGGCGCGGGAGAAGCTCTTCTCGTTGGCCACGGCCAGGAAGACCTTGAGAGGGTGCAGCTCCATAGGCTTCCTTTATTGTACTATGGATCTGAATAAGTTGAGCAAATATTGCGCTGCCTTGGCGATAGCCCTGGCGTCCTGTTCCCGGCATGAACCGCTGGTCCTGGCGATCGCGGCGCAGCAGTCGCCGTCCCAGGCGTTCGTGTATCTGGCGGCCGAACTCGGTTACTTCCGGGAATCCGGCCTCGACGTCCGGCTCGAGGAGTTTCCGGGAAGCGCCAAGGCGATGCAGGCGTTACTCGGCGGCAGCGTGGCGGTGGTGTCGGGCTATCACGAACAGGTCGCGGGTCTCGACGCGGGAGCGCCGCCGGTCCGCGCCTTCTTTCTCATGAATCGATCGTTGATGGTGGCGGTGGCGGTTTCTCCGAAGGCCTCGCGGCGGATCGAGACCATCGCGGATCTGCGCGACGCCACCGTTGGCGTCACCACGCTCGGATCGGCCACGCACTCCTATCTGAATCGCGTGCTGCGGCGGAATGGCATGCGAGAGGCGGATGTGAAGCCGGTGGCGATCGGCACGGCGAGCCGTGCGGTGGCGGCGCTCGAGCGGGGCGCGGTGGACGCCGGCGTGGTGAGCGACTTCACGGTGCGCGTGCTGGAACGGTCCGGGCCGGTGAGGATCTTGGCCGACACCAGAACGATCGAGGGCGTGCGGGAGACGTACGGTTCGGACGACTACCTGGGCGCCGTGCTGTTCGCCCGCGCCGGGTGGCTTGCCGCGAACGGAGACAGCGCGCGGCGGCTGGTTCGCGCCGTGGCCCGGGCGCGCGATTGGGCGCTGTCGCGAAGTCCCGATGAGGTAGTCGCCAAGCTGCCGGAGCCGATGCGCGCGGGTGACGCCGTCATGCTGCGCGAAGTCATGAAGGGCGCGTTGGCGCTGTCGGCCGCCGACGGAAAGTTCACCGCCAGGGCCGCCCGCGTGGCGGTGGAGATCGCGGCCGGCAACCGCGCCGCGGAGGAAACATACACGAATGAATTTGTCGAATAGGATCGCGGCAATCTCGTTGTTGTGGCTCGCGTCGTGCGCGACACCCTTGCAGGAGGGCCCGAAGGTGCGGGTCGCGATCGGCGGGCAGACGCAACTGGTGTACCTGCCCACGACGCTCGCCGCCCGGCTCGGCTACTACAAGGACGAAGGCATCGACGTGGAGCTCACCGATTTCCAGGGAGGAGCGAAGTCGCTCGAGGCGCTGATGGGCGGGAGCGCCGATGTCGTCTCCGGGTATTTCGATCACACGATTCAGATGGCGGATCGCGGCAAGCGGCTGAAGGCGTTCGCGGCGATGCTGCGCTATCCCGGACTGGCGCTGGTGGCGCGCGGCAACGTGGCGTCGATCGCCGCGTTGAAGGGCCGCACCGCCGGCGTCTCCTCACCAGGCTCGTCGACCCACCTGTTCCTGAATCATCTGCTGCGGGGCGCCGGCTTGACGCCAGACGATGTCGCGGCGGTCGGCATCGGCATGTCGGCTGGCGCCGTGGCGGCGATGGAGGGCGGCAAGGTCGACGCGGCGGTCATGGCCGAACCCGCGATCTCGCAACTGACGGCGCGCGGCGCCGCGGTCAAGGTGCTCGCCGACGCCCGGACACGCGATGGCGTTCGCGCGATCTACGGCGTCGAATCGTATCCCGCGGCGGTGCTCTATTCGACCGAGGCGTGGATCGCCGCCAACCCCGAACTGGCGCGGCGATTGGCGCGCGCCATGACGCGCACCTTGGCGTGGATCCAATCGAACGGCTCCGTCGCGATCGCGGAGAAAATGCCGCCCGAGTTCCACGGCGGCGACGCCCGCATGTACGCGGCCGCCATCGAAGCCTCTCGCGATATGTACTCGCCCGATGGAGTGCTGCCCGCCGAAGGGGCGGCCGCGGTGGTCCGCGCGATGGGATCGAAAGCGGACCCCGGCTCTCTCTACACCAACGAGTTCGTCAGCCCCGCGCGATAGCCGGCCGTTCGTGGTAGCCTGACGCCATGCTCCGGTTCGTATTGCTCGGATTCGCCTTGGCGGCGCAGGCCGCGGAGAAGGGCTTCGTGTCCCTGTTCGACGGCAAGACGCTCGACGGATGGGAGTTGCTGGGTGGAAAGGGTCCTGGCTACATCGTGCGGGACGGCCTGCTGGTGTGCCCGGCCGATGGCGGCGGCAACTTGCTGAGCGTCCGCGAGTACTCGAACTTCGTCCTCCGGTTCGACTTCAAGTTCGAACCCGGCGGCAACAACGGCCTCGCCATCCGCGCGCCGAAAAGCGGAAAGAGCCTGGCGTACGCCGGCATGGAGCTCCAAATCCTGGACCACGATCATCCGAAGTACCACACCCGGAAGGTACCGATAAAGCCAAGCCAATATCACGGGTCGGTGTACGACGTGATTCCCGCCAAGACCGGCGCGCTGAACAAGGCGGGCGAATGGAACAGCCAGGAAGTGACCGCCAACGGCCGGAAGATCCGCGTGATTCTCAACGGTAAGGAGATCTTGAATACCGATCTCGACTCGGTGACCGATCCGGCGGTTCTCGCCAAGCACCCGGGTCTTGCGCGAACCAAGGGCCATATCGGGTGGTTGGGCCATGGATCGCTCGTGGAGTTCCGCAACGTTCGCATTCGCGAACTGCGGTAGGCGATCAGCGCCAGTCCGCGACGAAGATGTTGAACTCGTAACGCGCCTTCGCGTTCCGGTCCGACGCGAAGACCAGCTTCCGGCCATCGGGTGAGAACTCGGGAAACGACGTGAAGCCGCCGAAATCGGTGACCCGTTGCAAATCCGACCCGTCCACGTTCATCGAATAGATTTCGAACTTCCGGCCATCGCATTCGTGCTTGTTCGAGGAGAAGACGATCCGCTTGCCGTCTGGCGTGAAGGTGGGCGCGAAGCTCGCGCAGCCGAAGCTCGTCACCTGTTTCGCGTTGCGCCCGTTGCCGTCCGCGACGACGATCTCCATCTTCATCGGCGTGGTGAGATTGTCGCGCAGCAGCGCTCGATAGCGGTCCATCGGCGCGCCCGCGGCCGGATGGTTGCTTCGCCACACCAGCTTCTTCCCGTCGCGCGAAAAGACGGCGCCGCCGTCGTACCCCTCGGTGTTCGTCAGCCGCTTCTTGTCCGATCCATCGGGCTTCATCGACCACAGATCCAGGTCGCCCGAGGCCATCGACGTGTAGACGATGCGCCCGGTCTTGAAGTTGACCGTTGCCTCCGCGTCGTAGCCCGGCTCGGAGGTCAGCTTCTCGACGATCGCGCCCGCGTCGTCGGCGAGGAAGATGTCGTAGCTCGGGTAGACCGCCCAGACGTACCCTTTGCCGCGATCGGGCGAAGGCGGACACGCGGCGCCGCCTTCGTGAGTGGATCCGTAAACGATGTGGTGGTTGTCCTTCAGGAAGTAGCCGCACGTGGTCCGGCCCTTGCCGGTGGACACCATCCTCTGGTTCGAACCGTCGGCGTTCATCGTGTAGATCTGGTCGCATTCGTGCGGCGAGCGCGTGGACTGGAACACCAGCCGCTTGCCGTCCGGCGACCAGTAGGCTTCCGCGTTCTGCCCACCGTTGGTGAGCTGCCGGATATTGTCAAGCCGCTGCGCGTGAGCCGCCACGGCCGCCGCGATCAGGATCGCGATTTTCATGCTAACGGCCCTCGTAGAGATCGCGGCCCTGGACGAGCGCCCGCATCTTGCCGTCGGCGACGCTGCGTTGGAGCATCCAGAATCCACAGTCGGGGTGGACGAACGGGACGCGCCCCGCGCCGATCGTCTTTTCGGCGTGCTCGATCCGGCGCGCGATCAGTTCCGGTGTTTCGATCTGGTTGTCCTTGATGTCGACGACGCTCAGGCCCAGGCCGATGCGCGGGTCGAGATCGCGGAACACTTCGAGTTCGTCGTAGCCGCGGCGGGCGAACTCGAGCAGCAGGTGGTCGCACTTCAGTCCGTTGAGGAACCCGAGCAGGTCGCGCCAAAAGCCCTTTTGGATCGACTGTCCGCCGTAGTTGCCGAAGCAGATGTGCAGGCCGCGCCGGCCGCGAATGCCTTCGAGCACATGGTTGATCGCCTCGAGCGCCCACTCGCGGTCCTCCGGGTGCCCGCTGATGTTGGCCTCGTCGATCTGCACCACTTCCGCGGGGATCGCTTCCATCTGCCGGCGCAGCACTCCGGCGATCGCCATGGCCAGCTTTTCGCGGCCTCCGTAGTGGCGGTCGGTGAGCACCTTGGTCAGCATGTGCGGACCCGTGCAGGTGAATTTGAGCGTCCGCGCCGTCAGCGGCCTGGTGAACTCGTAGTCGCGCGGGAGGTTCAGCGTGCCCTCGCCGATCTCGCCGGTCACGATGCCCGCCGGATCGGTGCGGTAGGACACGCCGGCGTCCTCGCGGAACTTGGCGATATCGGTAATCGAATATCGAGTTCGGATTCCGTCCATGCGGGAGACGAAGTAGTCGATCATCCCGTTGGTCTCCGGGTGGCTCGGGTCGAAGCGGTTCAGTTCGCCATCGGCGACGACGTCGATGCCCGCGAGTTCCTGCGTCTTGAGGACGGCCATGATCGCGTCGCGCAGCGTGCCCCGGCTCGTGTCGCCCAACAACCAGTGGGGGACGGGGTAGCTGCCAATGACGGTGGTGAGAATCGGCATAGACTCTTATTGTATGAGCACTCGTTTCGCCGCCGCCCTGTTGGCGCCGGTCTGTCTGTGCGCGGCTGCGCCCGCGTTCGAACCGCATGTGATCGCAACCGGTCTGGACGCCGGTTATCAGGTGGTTCCGTTCGACGTCAATCGCGACGGGAAGATGGACCTGATCGCCCTGGCGAGCCGCTTGAACGACCTGCTCTGGTTCGAGGGTCCGTCGTGGAAGCGCCACGTGCTGGCGAGCGGCCTGAGCCGGATGATCAACGTCGCGGCCTGCGGGGACGCGATGGTGGTGGCGCACGCGTTCGAGAACGAGCCGAAGCGGAGCATCGGAATCGTGTCGGTGCTCGAGCCGGGAGAGGACCGTTCGAAGCCTTGGAAGGTGCGCGAGATCGACCGGCTAACCACGTCGCACCGGATTCGCTGCGCCAGCCCCGAGGGACCCGGACAGACGATTTTCGTGAACGCGCCCCTGGCCGGAGCCAAGGCGGAGGCGCCCAATTACAAGGATCGCGTGCCGCTGGTGTTCTACCGGCCGGGTGAGTGGACGCGCGTCACGATCGACGCGAGCAACGAGGGCGTGATGCACGGAATCTTCGTGCATCCATGGGCGGGCGGGCAGCGCGACCACATACTTACCGCTAGCTTCAGCGGCATCCACGATTACTGGATCGACAAGAAGGGGCAGTGGCAGCGCGTGGAGATCGCGACGGGCGATCCCGCGCCGGCGCCGAAGAGCGGGGCGAGCGACATCGCCGTGGGTTATCTGGCGAAGCGGAAGTTTCTCGCGTCGATCGAGCCGTGGCACGGGAATCAATTGGTTGTGTACACGGAGAAGCGTGGGGTTTGGAAGCGGAACGTGATCGACGATTCGCTGGTCGACGGGCACACGGTGGTTACCGCCGATCTCGATGGCGACGGACGGCAGGAGGTGATCGCCGGGTTCCGGGGGCAGGGAAGGAGCGTCTATCTCTACCACTCGAACGATCCTCGGGGCGAGCGCTGGTTCCGGACGCCGCTCGACCAGGGGGGCATGGCGGCGGCGGCTTGCGCGGCGGCCGATCTCAACGGGGACGGACGCGTGGATATCGCCTGCATCGGGTCGGCCACCGCCAACCTCAAGTGGTACGAGAATAAGGGGAAGTGATCAGCGGCCGGGGCCGCCCGAAGGAGCGCCGCCGAACGGCGAAGAGTTGCCGAACGGCGAACTGTTGCCGAAGGGGCTGCCCGTGCCGGAGGACGTGTTTCCGAAGCCACTCGTGTTGCCCTTGTTGCCGAACCCGCTCCCCTGCCCCTGGTTTTGGCCGAGAGGGTTGTTGGAGTTCTGGCCTGGCAGGTTGCCGTTGCCCCCGCCCGCGGCCAGTTGCGCGGACTTGTCCTTCTGGGGTTCGTAGAGGAACTCCCATTCCTTGTACTTGGACCGCTCGTTGTAGATCTTGATACCTTCGCCGTCGGCTTTGCTCGCGACGCCGGCGATGCCACCGGTTCCGAACATTCCTGTGCCGCCCTGGCCCGGGATTCCCGCTCCGGGGACGCCGCCTCCCGGAAATCCCGCTTGTCCAGGTGGCCCGAATGAAGTGCCGCCGGATCCGTTTGCCGAACCGCCGTTGGGTGGGGGTGCGAAGCCCCCGGTTCCTCCCGGGTTGGCTCGCGGAGTGGTGAGCTGCTGCATGATCATCTGGGCCGCGTTGACCGTTCCGGGTGCGTTGCCGGAGTAGGGGCTTTGGACCTGTCCGCCGAACTGCGAGTTCGCCGTTCCGCCAGGACCGGGGACGAACGGATTGAAGCCGGGGCGGCCGCCGGTCTGGCCGGGGTATCCGGTTTGAGGGTTGGCAGGCTGTCCCGGGTAGGTGGGCTGGCCGGGGTATCCGGTTTGGGGGTAGGCAGGCTGTCCCGGGTAGGTGGGCTGTCCCGGGTAGTTAGGCTGACCAGGGTACGCGGGCTGGCCGGGATAAGTGGGTTGGCCTGGGTACGCCGGCTGGCCGGGGTACGCCGGCTGGCCAGGGTATTGGGGCTGGCCGGGGTATTGCGGCTGGCCGGGGTATTGCGGCTGGCCGGGATATTGCGGCTGCCCGGGGTAGGACGAAGGCTGCCCCGGATACTGCGGTTGGCCCGGGAATTGGGGCTGCCCGGGATATTGCGGTTGACCTGCGTTGTACGGCTGCGGAGCGGCCGGGTCGTACGGCTGCCCTTGCGGCGTTCCGAACTGGCCGGGGTCGCCGCCTGTCCCACCGAACCCCGCGCGTCCGCCAACTCCGGCCGCCGCCGCCGGACGATCGCTGGCGCGCTGCCGCAGTCCCGCGTTCTGCTCCTCCACTCCGCTCCCGGTGGGATTGAGCTGGGCCTGTGGGATCTCGTTGATCATCGGCCCTTTCTTCTCGTCGTCCTTGCCGGTGGGGTCCTTCTTCTTGTGAATCAGCGAGTCGACGAATTGGCCGGACGCGTCCACCTTGACCAGCCGCCATTCGCCCTTGTCCGTCATTGGGTCCTTGAACTTGCGCCGCAGATACCGGATGTCCTGAAACTTCTCGATTTCCTCCATGTTCTGCGGGTACTTCTTGTTCTTCCGCACGAACAACTGGATGGCGCGCTGGAACTGCTCTCCACGCTCGATGAGCAACTCTTCCTTTTGCCGCTGCCCCTCGAACACGATGCGCGGAGCTTCCATGTACAGCATCACCGAGATCGACGCCGCCATGGCGAAGATCAGCAGCAGCGCGAAACCCGATTGACGCCGCCGTCGCCCCCGGAGCCCGCGCGAAGTCGTCATGAAGCCGGCGCCTCCTCGAGCGCGATGGTCTGCTTGTGCTTGTGCTGAACATCCTCAATCTCGGCAGAGGTCAGGCCGATCCGCAGCACCCGGTACCTCGACTGAATCGTCTGGCCCGCCGCCGCCGCGAAGATATCCTCGCCGTTGAGGAAGAACGCCTGTTTGCCGCCGCTGCCGTCCACGAACCCGTAATACTTGAGGGGAATCGCGGGCGGAGCGGGCTTGCCCGGCGGGGTGGCCTTGGCGGCTGCCGCCGCTGCCGCCGCCGCGACCTTGGCCTCCTCCGCCGTCTTGTCGGCAGCCTTCTTCGGCGTGATCTTCACGTCGGGAACCGCCGCCGCCGCCGAGCCGAATTCGAACAGGCTTCGATGGCCTCCGGAGGCCGTTACCGTCTGGAGCTTGTCGAGCAGATCCGTCCGCAGCGTGGGCTCCACCGTCGCCGGATCCGGCCGGTCCTCCGGTCTCCGGGGCTTCAGGGTCGGCACCCACTCGCCGGCCGGCGATCCACCGCTTCGCCGCCGCGTCAGATTCCGTGCCGATCCGCCTCTCACCGCCTCGGCGGTGCGGCGCGGCAGGTCGAGCGCGGGAGACCCGGGAATCGCGGGAAGCTTGACCGTCTCCGCCGCCGGCGTCGGCCGGCTTGGGTAAGCGTCCACGGGAGCTAGCACCTGGGTGTACATCGCGAGGGCGGCGGCCACGACCAGAATCGCGGCAGCGGCGACTTTCTTCGGTTCGGCTCCCAGTGTCACTGGCCCGCCCCCTCCACGATCGATGCGCTTTCGCGAACGAACGTGGCCATCTTGAATCTCGCCGCCAGCTTGCCCTTCTCCTGCATCGGGGCCGCCTGAATCGTGTCGATGATCAGAAAGCGCCGCGACCGGTCCATCAGGTTGACGAACCGGATTAGGTCGCCGTACGAGCCTTCGTAGTTGGCGTTGATCGTGAGCATGCCGATCGTCTCGCTGCCGTCCACCGGCTCGATCGAGAACGCGTGCTCCTTCGGTTTCAGGCCGGCCTCCTTGGCTGCCCGCGAGATCTCGGTGAGGATCGTCGACGAAGTGGTGCGCCGGTCCATGAAGTAGGTGTCCAGGAACTTCTCCTGCTCCGATCGCGCCGTCTGGATCCGCGCCACCAGATCGCGCGTCTTCCGCATCTCCACCTGTTGCCCGGCCGCCTGCTTCCGCAAGGCCTGTAGTTGCGTGTCGAGATCGGTGAGCGAGCCGCCGGGCGGCCGCACCAGCAGGAAGAACGCCGCGACGTTGGCGAGCGCCAATCCGCCCAGCACCCACTTCCAGACCGCGCGCGGATCCTTCTTCGGACCCGCCGCCGCGCTGGGGCGAAGCTTGCCGGCGGCCTTGACGAGGCTAGAGCTTAGAGCCATAGTTCACCGTCACCCGGTAGCGATACAGATTCTCCGACTGCGTGGGGGGCAGCCAACTGGGCACCGCCGTCGCGCCGAACAACGGCGATCCCTCCAGCTTCATGATCATGTTCACCACCGGCTCCTGCGTCTCCGATCCGACCCACATATCCAACTGGATCTGGTTGTCGGTGTTCACCTGCGGACGCACCGAGATCAGACGCACCTCGCCCGGCATCACCTGCTCGAGGTCGGAAAAGATGCGCGTCCAACTGATCGCCTTGCGCATCAGCAGCCCGTTGAGGAACAGCGCGTAGTCGACCGCCTCCTGATTGCGCGGATCGCGGAGTCCCCTCTGGAGCTGGGCGTGCTCGGCTTGAACCTTGTTCAACTGGGCGCTGGCGCTCAGGATCTGGTCGTTCAAGCCGCCACGCTCCCCGCGCTCGATGAGCCCGATCGAAAGCTGATAGAGCAACAGCCCGCCGAGCGCAGCGCTCGCCGCGACCGCCGCCACGACGAACGGACGGTCCCGGCGGAATGGCTCGCTCGCCAGATTGATGGAGACGGCGCCTTTCATCGCGGAACCCTCACTGTTTGCTCTCCTGCGCGTGCAGCCAGCCCATCAGCCCGGCGTTGAATTCGCCCGGCGCGCCCCAGGACGACTGCATCGTCTCCACCGGAACGTTGAGATCGGTCTGCCACTGCTCGCGCAACGGATTGGTCGCGTCGCCGAAACCGCAGATCACCATGCGCGCCGGCCGGCGCTTCAACTCGTCCTCGGCATAGGCGAAGGTCGGATAGAGCACCGCCATCACTTCCTCGAACGTCATCTCCGACAACTCCACGCAGCGGATCAGTTTCGGACACCGGCCGTCGCACAGCGCGACCGTGATCACCTTGTCGCACAACTTCACCGCGACGTTGAGATCCTTGGCCGGCATCAGGTCCATCGACGCGAGCATCGACGTGGTGCAGAATCCGGGCAGGTAGCCCGCCGCGCGGAACGGAGCCTCGTATTTGGCGACGATCTCCTCGGCCGCCGCCGCCACCACAACCTCGAACCGCTTGCCGAGCTTGGCCGCGTGGAAGTTCACCGCGGCCGCGTCCAGGTCGAACGGCACCGTCTTCTTCATCCGGAACCGCACGAGCGAAGCCTGTTCCTCGGGGTCGGTGGGAAACGACTCGAAGTCGAGCACCGCCACCCGCGCGCAGTAATCGGGAAGAATCAGCGCGGCCTCGCGCCGCTTCCTCGACCCGGTTTGCGGAGCCAGACCGGCCACGTGCCGCGCAAATTCGGCCGGCTTGGCGACGTTGTCGCGCACCGGCGAGATGGCCAGCACTTCTCCCTCGGCGAAGCGCTGGAAGGTGACCTTGGGAGGCTGTCCCCGCCGCTTCGAACGAACGCCGCACGCGATGCCGCTTTGCGACATCTCGAAGACGAACGCCGGAGGCGGATCCTCGAACAGACCGCCGAAATTGTCCAGAAATCCCAGGCTCAACCTTCGACGAACGTCACTTTGTTCACTTCCTTCAGAGTGGTCATGCCGAGCCGCACCTTCTCCATCGCCGACTCGCGCAACGACGTCATGCCTTCCTCGCGCGCCTGCCGCTTGATCTCGGAGGCGGGACGCCGGTCGAGAATCATCTCCCGTATTTTCTCCGAAAGATCCAGCAGTTCGTGGATCGCCGTCCGTCCGTGGAACCCGGTCCCCCCGCACTCGAAACAACCGGCGCCCTCGTAGAAGGTAACGTCGCGCCACACGGCCGGGTTGAATCCGCCGTCGCGCAGCAGGTCCTCTCCGTAGCGGACCGGCTTCTTGCAGTGCTCGCAGATCAGCCGCACCAGACGCTGCGCCAGAATGCAGTTGAGCGCCGACACGAAGTTGTACGGCTCCACGCCCATGTTCAGGAACCGTCCCAGCACGTCGAACACGTTGTTGGCGTGAACCGTCGTGAAGACCAGGTGGCCGGTCAGCGCGGCGTTGATGGCGATCTGCG
>SXGS01700918.1_pt1 | contig 41367 bp, 48 predicted proteins | sample 3174681 | NCBI WGS metagenome assembly SXGS01 (sample SAMN11356861, study PRJNA531348) | freshwater metagenome | isolation source: freshwater sample F1-80 | place: China: Fuxian Lake, Yuxi | collected 2017-12-25 | reverse complement strand
GAGATTTGACTTCTTACCTAGTGCTTGTAGAAAATCTTTTTCTGGGGAGTCATCATCGCTCTCTCCAAATGTCCATTTACCATTAATATATTTTAACACTAAAGAACCAGCAGCTGTTGGAGAATTTTTTAGTTCGCACCCAGTTGGCTCTTTCCCATTAGCCACAATCGTAAGATCTGGTTTGTCGTGAGATGCACCTGCAGTTTCACCAGTAGAAATTTTGTATTTCTGTAGAGCTTTATATGCCTTTTTTTCGTATAAAACACCTTCTTGAGCCATTATTACATATCCTTTAGTATTAGACGTAAGGATAAACAGAAAATTTTAGCCATCCTTATTCTCCGTATCTAGTAATCGAACCATTCTCATGAATCAAGAATGCTTCGAAATTAACTTTTGGAAATTCTTTTTTGAGCGCAAGAAATGATTGAAGATTTTTCACAGCGTCATCAAACATTCTTGCAACAGTATAATTTTCTTTTTGTAGATACTCGCTAACGATCTGTGCTTTTGCAGCAGGACCAGGAAGATTTCTATTGCCCGCACGTTCGACATGAACACGATCAATATCGAATCCGTATTTTTTAAATGTGTCAAGGAATAGTTTTTTATCATCTAAATCAGATCTAGCTGTGATGATAATAATTTTTTTCTGAGGAAGGTCTTTAAATTTACTTAAAATCTTCTTCGCTGTTTTGAATACAGTATCAACAGGGCGCGCAGTAGCATGAAAGACTTCAGCGGATTGAAACTCCGAGAAGTCAAAATTTTCTCCAGACTTCAATTTATAAACATTAAACTCTGCAGGTGTCAATGTTTTGATACGACGCTCGCCCCTCACAACAAACACTTTTGTTGTTGTATGAAAGAGTGTGTCATCTATATCGAAAATTGTTAGAGAACTCGCCTGTATATCCTCTATGATAAAGTCTTTAAATTTTAACATTTTTCCTGTGTATGAATTTATAGTTTCCCGTTTCCTTTGCCCAAGAAAGTAATAAGCTTCTTTGAAGTTTGTATGCTTCTTTTTCCCAAGGTAGATTTTCATAATCCGTTTTTTCTACATTTATCTTTCTACGCTTCCATCTAGTTAATTCTGGACGAAGAGCATAATCATACATTTCACCTTTAGCAAATTGTTTCATGTGAATCAATTCGTGACTTAATGTTATAAATTGTTGAAATTTTGTCATATTCGAATCAATTCTTATTGTAAATAATCGTGGCGGAAAACTATCATCTTCCGTGCCACAATCTCCGAAAATGAACTCTTTTTTACAAAGATCTTTCTTGAATATCACATTCATAGATATTACTTGTGAAAGTCTATTACCAAATAAATGATTTATCATCCATCTAGTCGCAGATCTAAACTTTTTTAAAGTTCCTTTTGGAGCATTTCGAATAGATAAAATCATAAATTCTCCACGAATAATTTAATTATTTATTATTTATTATACTCGTTTGTCTTTATGTTTTGAACATCATATGACAATTCGTCCTCATGGCTCTCATCTTCTTCGATCCATTCTCTCTTCTTTCGTCTAAAATAACTTCGATCCGATTCTTTATCCGTCTGGACAACATCATCATATCTATCTTTTCTCCATGTTTTTCCCATATTATACCTTATTTAAATCCACTAAAGTCTTTACGACCAATTTTTTTAGTAGCCCAACTCATAGAATTATCTTCATTCATTCGTGAACCAAACTTACTCTTATCAAATGCTGGCTTATCAACGATAATATCTTCCTGTGCTGACTGCTCCACATCATATAATCGAAACTTAGATCTATCAATACCAACAACAAACTTAGAATGCAGAGTGAGATCGTTGTATCGATTCTTTAATTGCTTTATCATTATTTGATTTAGATTTTGAAGTTCTTCCGATGATATGAGTGCTATCATGAAATCGGCCGTGGCGGGCAACCCAAAGGATTCTGAAGTATCAGTCAAATCCGGATCTGAGTTGCTAAAACCCGATCGAGTAGTTTGCGTTGCACTCACAATAGGAATGTTAAATTCAACAGCTAATCCTCTCAGTTCTTCTGCAATTGATTTGATATAAGTGTAGCTATTTATATTTGCGCCGGGTTTAACTCTCGAGGACATCGAGATATTTAGATAATCCAGATAAATGATATCTGGCTTAAATGATCGCTTTAAATTGAGTTCATTGAGTAAGTGGCGGAAATGACCCACATGAGCAGTGGCCGTTGGATACTCTTTGATGATGAGTTTTCCAGATGTTTTATCACGAACTTTGGCTACTTTGTTTTCATAGATGTTTCTTGAAAGATTCGATAAATCTTCAGAGGAAACATTTAAAAGATTTGCATCAATACGCTCAGCTATCTTTTCCTCAGCCATTTCCATTGTAATGTAAAGAACATTTTTTCCGAGCATCATATTTGCTGCAGCGAAATGACACATTGCTAAAGTTTTTCCAATGCCTGTACCAGCCATTACAATGTTCAATGACTTCTTAGAAAAGCCCCCTCGAGTTATCTTATTCATCATATCTAAATCAAAAAGAAGCTTCTCTTCGACACGATGATAAAACTCATACCGTTCTTCATAATCCTCTAAAAAATCATGACCAATATGCTTATCGAAAGAAACAGAAAGCGCATCAGTTAATATTTGAGGAATATTTCCTTTATCCTGATGCTTTTCTTTTCCATCAAGAATATGAATACTATCCATAATAGCATTATATAACGCCTTTTCTTGACAAAACTTTTCTGTGTTATTCAATAACCAGACTGAATCAATTTTTTCTGGCTCAGTTAAAGTTTCAATCAACTCTAAAGACTGTTTGTGTTCTGATTCTCCGATCCCTAATAGATTATTAAATTCAATAGAAAGAGCTTCTTTAGTCGGAAGAGAATTATATTTTGTAAGAAATTTCTCTATTTGTTTAAAGACAAGTCTTTCACACGAATCTATAAAATATTTTTCTTTAAGAAATGGTGTTACTTTTCTTGCGAAATCACTGTCATACAACAGATGATTCAATATCGTTTTCTCGATTCTCATTTATTCTTTCTTGTCCATATTTAAATTCGTGGGAGGCTGCAACTTCAATTTTATCAAGAAGATCTTTTGTAAAATACTTTTCTGGTTCTTCATTTATAGTTTTACCAAACACTTTCGTCCCATCAGGAAGTTCATAACGAGTGCTCACTTTCTTAATGATATTATATTTTTCAGCAAGTTCTAACAATCCATAATATCGATCCAAACCTTTGGAATACGACAGTCTAACATCGACCATTTTATTTTCTTTTGTCAGTCTACTCTTATACATCTTACAATGAATAATATTTCCTATAACTTCTGTTCCATCTTTATCCTTTTTCTTAGAAAGCATAATGATTTGTGAGGCAGCATATTTTAGACCACTACCACCAGCGATTTCATTCGTTGGATAGAATGCTCCGATCTGTGCATAAACGTGGTTCGTTACGATTAGAGGAACAGCAACCTTTGCAAGTTTCAACGAAAGAACTCGAAATGTAGCTTTGGCCACTGCTGCTTTTGTCATGTCCTTTGTTTCAGAACCTTCTGCAGTATCAGAAACTTCTTTGGTGCTTGATAACATTCCAAAAGAATCTAGAATCAGCAGCATCGGAGGGCGATTTTCTTTTTCAATTTTAGAATAATTATCTAGAACTTTAATCGCATGAGTTCTGAAATTTTGAATCGTATCTGTCTCTACAATGATAACCCTCTTTGTATCAATTCCTCGGTCAAGCATCATTTGTTTCGTGACAGCAGCTTCTGTATCATAGTAAAAAATGACTGCGTCGAGGTTGTCGTCGAGGAATTTTTTAGCGATTCCTAGTACGAAGAAAGTTTTACCTGTTGCGCTTTCACCGGCGAATGCAGTAATTTTGTTGTTTGGCACCCCGCCATAAATACTTCCTGTCAGGACAGCATTAAGAATATAAGAGCCAGTGTCGATAGCTCCAGAATATTCTGAGGAATGTAAACCATCATCTGCCAAATGCGTATCAACATCGCCAAGCTCCTTAATAATATTTTTAATAAAATCGTGTTTTGACATATATGTATTTCTCCTTATATTTATATTATACGCGATTTTCTGACAAAAGGCAAGGATTATTTTTTCGTTTTTGTTACAGTAACGCCTGACATTTCTGTCCAAATTTTTCCATCAGTGGCGACTGCGTTTGCATTGCTTCTAAACCATTTTCTGGCATCTAAAGAATATTTTTTTGAAGAATTTATATTTTTAGATTTCAACGAATAATCGATGTTAGCTGAAATAATAAGCAATAATGCTAAAGGATCCAATACCAAAACTAACGCAATGATCATAAATCTCACAGATTTTTCTAATATTTGTTTATTAGATTCTCCGTAGATTATTTCGGCAACATAACGAATTGGGCCAACTTCTCTTTCAGCTACACGAATTTCTTTAGCCAGTGGTAGTCGTTCTATCTGAAGATCATCTATGTTTTTTTGTGAATCTTTGATTTCAGAATTTATTGATTTTCTTTCTCTCTCTTGATTCTTTCTATAACGCAATCCCTGCTCCGCATCTTTATCAGCTATTATTTTATTGACTGCGGAGTCTAATTGTTTTAGAGCGAATACATTACTCGCAATTCTTTCTTTTTCTCGTTGAATTCTAGAATCTAACATTTCAATCTTAGACTGAACATCTCCCGATGAAACATTTTGATCTATATGCGCTTTTGATAGAAAACCAAAAACTCCCATGCTAGTAATGAACATCAAGATTACCACAGCCACAGTAAAATATGATTTCATTAGAAATGGAATAACACTCCAATTTCTGTACAAATAAGATGCTGTGATTAGTTTTCCTACCTCTAAAGTTGTTCCCATTATGATGATTGGCCAAAACGCAGCTGCAAATATAATTGTTAGACCAACAATAGCATAATATGCAGAAACGATTGAAAGTATAATCCCTGTAAAAATGGCTAGGAATTTATCACTGATCTTAATTCTCATACAAATGTCTTCCTAGATTCGACCAATCTTTACATATGTCCATTATTCGTATTCGTTTTTTGAAATTGATATTTTGATTATTCAAAAGACTTTCAAACAACTTATCTATATTAGATCCTAGTTGCAAATTTATATGTTTCTTGACTTTGCCTATGGACTTAAATTCTGGAAATGAATTAACCACATGATGTTTCTGAAAGGGTTTGTTTAATTCATACCAATCATACTGTTTAAAAAATTCTATCACTTTTGGTTCTAGGTATGGTGCGATAAATTTTTTGTCGTATTTTTTAGCTAAAATCTTTTGCTGAATGAGACCTGCCGGATTCTTTTGCGAAAAATAATTTACACGAAATTCATCAAATTTAGATTTTGGTGTTTTATAATGTATACATGCCTTCTTGGAAACTCCATAATGACCGTCTGCGGCTATTCCAGAAATGATCTCTGATTCTTTTATCTTAGGGAATATGTAAAGAAAGGGAAACGTGCATTCAAAATGAGTTTTCTTTTCGCATTTAAACTCTGTGGCTAAATGAATGAAATCTTTCTCTAAATTTTTTGTAGGGACTTCTGTTAGAGTGTATTCCCAGCCCATCATTTTTGCCACTTCAATTGCTTTTAATGCATCGTATGATGGATCATTTTCCAAATGGAAAGTATACACATTTATTCTCTTCCCTAATCTGTGTGCGGAGAAAGCGCAAGAAATACTATCAACTCCACCAGACATTAAGACTGCTACAGAATCTGATTCAGAATTTTTCTGAATCTCATCGTATAATAAACTATCAATCATTTTATCCGCGTGTTATAGCGAGAACGGTGTCTAATTGTTTCTGCACGACCGGGCCACGATTAGGCCAGAGAATATATTCCTTTTCGGCCGTTTTAAGCAGATTATTCAACAGCGGAACAATGATAGCTTCGAGTTTTCGAATCTTATCTTTCAGCTGCGCTTCTGTCGCATTTTCATCTCCACGTTCTTCTAATCGAAACACCAATGATGTCAATGCATCAATTTTTTCTTCAATGCGAAGAATATCTACTGAAGAATCAATTTTTGATTCAGACACAACCGATTCTACTCGTTTTATTGCACTCTCATCAACTGCAGAAAATCCATAATCCAATGAAGCGTATTCTGCAGGTACTACTGCGTGCGTGGTCATATTCTATTCCTTAAAAAAAGTTTTCTAGAGACGACACTGGTTTTTCTTTCCAACGAATTACGTTCAATATTGAACGAAGAGGATCGAGAAATGCTTTTTCAAATTGTAAATCATGATCAATATATGTATTCATTTTAAATTCTTTTGGAAGAACAGATATAATTGATAAAACATTTTCCTGTAACGGATTAGGCATTTTCATGTAACAATATTTTATTTTTTCTCCATCCTTAATCGACTCATATTTCTTTTTCAATTTGTATTCTCTTAAAGCCTGATTAAAAGATATTGCGCCACGAACGTGAATTGGTATTGCTTTAGTTTGATTCGAATAGTATTGAACATTTTGCGCGCTTCTAGGAAACGCAATATCTTCGAAGGACAGTGTTTTAAATTTCTTTTTGAATTCTCTGATATACTCTTGCATTCGTTCTTCGTCATAATTCATAATAATATTCAATGCTTCTGTTAGTGCTATTCTACAACTAGATGGAGTTGAAGATTTTACAGTTTCTACTCCCATCATTTTTAATTTTGGTTTTTGATAACGAACACCTTCAGTATCATATACGTTCAGAATATATCTTTTCTTAGCAGTCCATATTCCTCTGTCAGCGATAACTTCTCGCTTCATATTCATTTTTTGTTGGAATGCGTCACATTTTTTAGCAAGTTTCTGATAAATATTATCAATGATTGGTTCAAATTTTTCACGCGCAATCCTATCCAAGAATTCAACAATTTTGTCTTTTGAAATATCATTTCTATCTTTAAAAATGCTTTGCACAAGCCCACCAAAATTAATGTATAAACTGTCTGTATCGGATGCAATAACATAATCCATATCCTTTGTTTTTAACAATTTATTTATATAGATGTTCAAATGATTTTCAGCCCAGCGAATAGCAAGCTGACCTCCAAGTGTAATCGCCGTAGCTTGATCTATATCAAAGAATCGAAAATATTGATTACCAATCGCACCGTATGCAGAGTTGAGTTGAATTTTTCTAGCTAATTGAATATTTTTGAAACGTGATATTTCCTTAGAATATTTTTTCTTTTCTTCTGGTGTTTTTGCCGCTTCATATTTTTTTTGAGAAACAATCATCTTATCTTTGTAAATGATTCTATCCGCATAAATTCTTTCCATGATTTCTGGAAGAAATCCTTGCTTATCGTTTTTAAAATAACAACCATTTGGAGCAAGGCAATATCCATCTATAAGAGGAAGCGACGAATCGCTCAAAAAATTATCAATTGTAATATTAGCTTTTTTGCCTTTAAGAATAGTTTCTGGAGAAATATTATACTGCATAATTAAATGCGGATATAAAGAGTTCAAATCGAATGACATGACCCAATCGGTTGATCCAATATGAGGATCTTTAACATATGCGCCAACAAACTGCTCAGTCTTATGACCACCTCCAAAAATGGGTGTGGCAATCTTCTTTTTATATAGATGATTATGAATGATAACGTCCCACATTTTCACTTGAGTGAATGTATCAGACATATTAACTTTAGCATCATAAGCTAGAGTTAATATCATCTCGATAAGTTTCATCTTATCATCTAATTTATCTACAAGCTCAACATCTCGAATGTTATAGTTTATGTAATTTTGATGATCATTTTTATAAAATTCATCTAGCGTTTCATAACCTAATTCATGAAAATCTAATTTTTTTTCATCAAGTTCGATTGATGCTATATGATCTAAGCGATACGATTCTTGTTGCGTATATGTAAATTTCTTATACATTTCTAAATAGTCTAGAACTGAAACGCCTACAATTGTAATCAACGTATGCTGTTTTCCCATGATTTTTGCTGTCTTTTCGTTGATGTGCTTCCATGGTGAAAGCCGTTTACATTCTTTTTCATCTAATACATGACGCATACGATTTACGAGATATGGAATATCAAAGAAAGATATGTTCCATCCTGTTAAAATATCCGGTATACCATAGCGTTCCCATTCTTCTAGAAAGGACATCAGTAGATGTTTTTCATTTCTACAATGAGTGTATTTTACATCATCACGGTCTACTTTATACTCTCTACACCCAAACACATAGAAAGTTCCATCTTTTTTGAGTGTAATTGAAATAATTTCTTCACTCGCAGAATTTACATTCGGAAATCCATTTCCAGACGATACTTCTATGTCTATGTTTGCTATGCGTATTTTTTCAATATCATATGAAACTTCATTTCGATATTCTTCATTAATCCACGCATATTCAAATCTGGAAAATCCATAAATGGAAAATCCGGAAACATTTTTATAGTTGTCGATGAAATTTTTAGCTTCAGTAATGGAATCAAAATCTATGGGTTCTAGTGCGTGACCTTCAATACTGGACCAAATAGAATCTGATTTATTTTTTGCTGGAATAAAAAGTTTTGGTTTATATCGAATTTTTTTAGAAAAAGATTCGTTATTGTCGTAGCCGCGAACAAGAACATTGTCGCCCCATAGAACTACGGATGTGTAAAATTTGCTCAAAGTATTTCCATGAAAAGGGATTTGCATCCCTCATAATTATAGGATAGATTTACTGCGTTTCAATTATATACTGCCGTCCTTCGAATAAAATTGTTAGTGTTTTTCCGGCATAAACTTGTGTTGCAACATAATTGCACACCTGTTGAGTTTGAGGAGTTTTACCACTTTGACTACCTAAAGTATTACCTGCCATTGCACCAACTACGGCACCCAATGCTGTTGCTACGGTCTTACCACCGCCCCCGCCCACTTGATTTCCGATGATGCCACCAGCTACACCACCTATGATAGTTCCGGCAGTGCTATTATCTTGCTGAGATTGAACAATCACGTTTTCACATTTTTTCTGTTGTACAGTATTCATTCGTGGGAATACAGACACAAATTGTACATCTTGTGCAAAGACTGAGATTGGAAGAAGTGCTGCTGCTAAAATAAATTTACGCATGATTGATTCCTTGTCCTTGTAGAATGAAATAATATTATACGCTAATAGCGGATAAAGGTAAAGGATTATTTTGAAAATGGCAAAACATTTCCTACAGGTTTGGCTATAACCAAGCCAGAACCAAACATGGAATTGTATGCATTTTTTATATCGGTATTGGGCATGTACGTGCACAAAACATTTTTGGCCAAAATAGATATTTCTTTTTTTTCTGCAAGCATCAAATAATCTGCCAAACCTACTGATGATTTTCCATTCGATTCTGTTTGAATAATTACGACGGCCGGATTTTTTAAACTAAAAATATCGTCTGAAATAGATAAAACTGCAATAATTTCTTCACCACTAACCAATTTAATAATCGATATTTTATCCATATTGTTTCCTATAATTATTTTTTTGTCTTTTCTGGAACCCTTTTACCTTCTAATTTCTTATGAACTTTCATTTCTTTGCAATTTTGTTTAACTTTACCCTTTGCATCTTTTACTGGCCGACCCGATTTATCTTTAACATCGACGCAAACTTTTGTAGTTTTCTTATCATTTGCATATGCCATTTTTGAAGACCAAAGAAAAGAAACAGAGACAAGTATACATAATATGCAAATCCCTCTCCATAATGTCAACGATATTTTTTTCATTTCAATACTCCCTGAAAATATAAAAAAACTAAAATTATAACTCTGGCTGTGATGCTGGTGCTGGCTTTCCACCAAATGCAGAAACACTTTGTGTGGGATTCGATTCAATCTTTGATGGCGTAGGACTCACTGTTGAGCTTGTGTTAATTCCTCCATTGTTTGCACCATTTAATTTTTCTTGTGTGCGACCCCAAGCTGCCAACCCTAACACTGCACCCATGGCGATATGGAATAAGCCAGCGCCTTGTAGGGTCAGTGGCATCCATTGTGTAATCGGAGTTTTGGTCATGGTCTGTAGTAGGCTCCACAATACAGGAAATATAACCATGTCCATGAAACACACAACCATGTACATCCAACCCATCATAGGACGCCATTTGGCATTCATCCAATCTTCTTTTTTCTTTTCTGCGTCGTTTTTTACCTCTTCCGTCATTTACCGTTTCTCCTGGTTATTTCTTTTGATTTATTTTGTCAACTTTCTTTTCCAACTCTATAACTCGCCATTGCAGGGTATCAAGTATGCCTTTGTTGTTAGCACTTCTTGACAGTGCTTCGATGTTGGCCTGCATGAAGTCTTGGCGCAGTCGTTCACGGGCCAGTTCAGCACCCATGTTGGGAGCTTGCTTGTTGTCTGATGTCACCACCAACTGCATCTTGCTTTCCAGTATGGTGATCTGATGGCTCAGTGTACTGAGTTGGTTCATTAAATACACCACACAGGTAAACATGATGGGCAATACTGCAAACGTGACTTTTTCTATCAAGGCACTTTTGCTTTCGCCAGCAGCCATTTTTTCTTTGATTTGATCTAGTCCTTTATCCATTATACTCCAAGTATGTGAAGGGCGTGTTTAGTATGTTCTTCTCTATCGGCCAATCCAATAGTACCGCCATTGATTCGTTTAGTCAACGTAACAATATCACCGGCATCGGCCCATTGATTTAAATTATTGGATTCCCAAAACCAACAAGCGGATTGAACTGCACCCTCAAAAGTTGAAAGATATTCACTGGCTTCTTCTACCGAAATTTGTATTGATCCCGCAAAGAAAGTGTAGTTATCTTTGCCCGTAAGTTGAATGAGACCGCGGCCGCGATAACGATAGCCATCACCCGATGACTCATCTCCGTTACCCATGCGCGACGCATAAACCTTATTTGCAATCGCTTCTTGTTTGTTTGACCTTGAGCAATAATCATTCGCAAGATCATCAGTTGGAAAATATTTTGGAAATATTTTACGCAGAGTTGCTGGTTTATAATTCAAATTTTCCTGAAGGGCTGTAAACCCCGCAGATTCGTGCGCGCATTGAGCAATAAATGAAGCGATTCGTTGTGCTGTGTTAATATTATATTCTGGCAATAATTTATCTAGGGCCGCAAACCACTCGTCCAAATTTGGATTTTTCGGCAGAATCTGTTTTAAGTGGTCTTTTGTGAGAATTGATGACATGATCCGATTATCCTATGAAGATAACTTATTTATACATACATTGCAAAAAAACAAAGGGGAATATTCCCCTTTGTTCCATACATCACTCAGCTTTTAAATATTCTCTGCTAAAAATTCTTTTTGAGATTGATTAGGTTCTGAGTAGTTTATCTCAATTTTCTTTGGCTTTTTATTTTCTGGAATAATATTTTCTAGCCAAATTTTCAACATACCATTAATTAAATCTGCATTTTTTACTGTAACGGTGTCTGCAAGATGAAATTGACGATTAAACGCTCTATCTGCAATTCCCTTGTGTAGAAATTCAGACTTATCATCGTTTCTGGTCGAACCAGATACGCAAAGAGTACCCTCTTTGAGTTCAATGTCAATGTCCGTTTTCGAAAATCCAGCAACGGCAAGCTCAATAGTGTACTTGTTTTCTTCAACTTTCTTGATATTATATGGAGGATAACCAGGAATAGTTTTGCTGAGATTTTGACTCATGGTGTCTAGGCGATCAAACATCTTATCATAGCCAATTGAAAACGGATCAAATTTGTGAAAGTCTAATAGTGTCATAACATTTCTCCTTAAATTAAGCAAGATTAAAATTGAGCCCCCGAAGGCAACTCATTCGACAACATCATTGTTGTCAAATCTATTTATAACTAAATTTTAGCTGGATCGTTTTTTTCCGATGTTATATTTTTGCTCTAGGATCCACTCGGATTTTTCTTTATGAGAAAGAACCTTTATTTGTGAGATGGGAGCTGTTGGTTGTTTAGTTTTTTCTGGATCCAGAAGTTTGTATAGTTTCCATTCGCACAGAAGATTTGCTATAGTGTTTCTACGAGCTACATCATCTTCTGAAAAATTTGTTGGTTTTCCATCGAGAGAGAACAGCTCTTTAAAGTGTACAATAAAATATCTATTTTGCTTGTGAAGGATATGACAAGATTGAAATAATCTTTTATCTTTTTTAGATGCGACTCCAATGCGCGTTAAAGTTTCACGTATCTTCAAAAAATCATCTGGCGCATCCAAGAATATTTCAATCATATTATTAAATATAGTATTCATAATATTGTCCGTTATGCATAATTATGAATTATTTATAATATCTATTTTTTCAGACCACCCGTTTCAAGCGATTTTTTGATGATTTTGAGTTGTTCAGTCGACAAGATTTTTGATGCATCTATAGCTTTTTTTAGATTACACTTATACCCCTGCTGAATGATATCTAGTGCTTCAGAATTTTCTGGTTTAAACCACTCACTGAATCGTTTACGACTTCTAAGAGTCATCATATAGAAATCATACTGCAAGAGATTATCTAGATGACCAAGTCTATTCATTTCATTAGAATACAAAATAGAATCTGCATGGAAAGATAACGATCGATTTGCTAAAAAAGGTTTGTAGTCTTTTTGAGAAAGCTCATCATTATCCGTTCCGCGCATCATATCCTTTTTGAGGTGACTTACGCTGTTGATGTAATCGAATGGATTAGGCATAGAATTTTGAAATCGTACTTATTGTTGGAGTTTTACCAGTGCCTCGCGTTACGATATGTTTTCTATTACTGTTCAATTTTGATTTTAGACCTTGTATAAGTATTTTTTCGATCTCCTGAGATTTCAACATGAACGGCCGCGGATCATTATTATAAAGCGACTCAATAAATTCTTCTGAGATAAATGACATATGAAATTCACCAGAATCGATCATAGCTTTCACTTGAGATAAACCATATTCTGTTCTAATTTTTTTTGCGGCCGCGTGAGCGATTTTTGGTCCATTATTTTCTATAAGAACTTGAGTAAACACTCTAACTCGACCAATAATATCATTCTTTCCCAACACGGCACCAACATATAGATAATCTCGTGTCAAATCAAGAGGTGATTTATATTTCCAAATAGTATATACACCTCGAATTTTACAATCATAAATATACTTGCTAATATAGCAAATTGGTTTTTTGTGTGTTGAAACTTTGTTAGTTGCTAAATCATAAGAAAGTTTACGAGTATTTGTATCCTTCAGAAGCTCTTGTACACATAGAAGTTGAAGATTGTGATCAGGGGAAGAATGTATCATTATTTTGACCTATTTGAACGCGCAATCCGCCATGATAGAAGTGAGACAAGCAGAAATATTGATCTCTTGATCTACAACAAATGCGCTTTTGTATTGATAATCGCCAAGAATTAATACAAGTTGTGGTACAGATTCCGGCTTCAAGTAATCATATGCAGTTTCGTAAAGTTTGCGAAAAAGAGTATTCGTTTCCATCGCATTATTTTGTGAAACCCATTTTCGCATAGAAGTAAAATCGCGTTCTTTCAAATGCTTCATGACCTTATTCAAATCTACATCTGCGACTTGTGTCAAAATACCAGCATCTATCTTACCAGTGGCTGCATGGCGTTGTAGCTCGTTCAGAACCCTACGCCAATCGGGAAAGAACTTCATGATAAGTTGTTGCACAACTTTCTTATCAAATTCAATTCTTTCTGTTTCTAAAATTGTATAGGTTCTTTTTAGAAACTGCACCGCCAGTTCCGCCTTCTCATCACCAGATATCTTGAAATCTACAACTGAACATCTGGAATGTAGCGGTGCGATAATTTTATTCTTAAAGTTACAAGTTAGAATAAATCCGCAGTTGCTAGAATACTCTTCCATAAAATTGCGAAGAGCGGGCTGCGTTGAATTAGCATTTAGATAATCTGCCTCATCCAATATGACATATTTACGATTAGATGTAAATGATACTGTCGCTGCATAGTTTCGAATGTCGTTTCGAAGAGTATCAATATTACCATTCATCGATCCGTTGATAATGATATAATCACCATCAATTTCATCTAGCATTGCTCGAGCAACTGTTGTTTTGCCTACTCCAGATCCGCCACTCAATAAAAGATTCGGAATTGCTTTATCGTCAACAAATTTTTGAAAAACGGTCTTTAAATTATTTGGAAGTATGCAATCTGCAATCTTATGAGGGCGATATTTTTCAACGAATAAAAATTCTTCACGGGCAATCATTTAAACTCCATGATATAAGTTATTAACTAATTTATTTATCTATTTTGGATCCCTGCTCCGTTGCAATCCAATACTCAACATCTCCTATCTTAGATTTAAAATTAGCAATACCTTTTGCAGAGATTGTTACATCATAATCGCGTGGAAGCAGTTTCAAATTTTCTACTTTGAAAACCATATTGTAGTTCATTGTAGAAGTTCCAACTGGATGATTAAAAACATTTCCTCCATCAGTTCGCGAATCAATCGCAGTAATAGATACAATTCCATCTTTACCCAAAAGAGCAATTTCTGGAAGTGTCATAACACCAGCAGCTTTTAAAGCATAAGCCATAGCATTCTTTTCAATCGTGAATGTTACATCAATGCTGGGTAAAGTGATATCTTTTTCAGGAGGAGTGGTAATCGTTTCTATACTTGCATATCCATATGTAGCAAAAGCCTTTCCGTTTTTAATTTTAACAGAAGTTTCATTGAAATCAAATTCCGGATCTTCGAACATTGCAGAAGTATTGATGAACTGATTCAAATCATAAATTGCACACTCTTTTGGAAAAGTTTCTGTAATTGTGGCCTGTGCAAGAATAGTTTTTTGAGGAGATACTGTTCGCACTTTATTGCCGGGTTTCAACAACACAGACATATTAATAGATGCAAAGTTTTTTAATACTTCGAGGGTTTCATTAGAAAGTTTCATTTATCACTCCATTATTTAAAATACAATTATAACACAATCAAACATAAATGTAAACTACTTTTTTTTCTTTTTCTTCAACATATCTATGTCTGCAGTGGCTGTAACGCCAAGGTTTGCAAGATCTATCAGTGATCCACCAAAGACGTATGTTCCTTGATGTTCAAGTTTCATCCACGGACACAGCCAAACTTTGATGCCGGCATCGCGCGAATATTGACAGAACATATAATCTTCAGATAAATATCTCTTGGATTTTGGATCAATAACGCAGTCGAAGTATGCATGAATCTCACGTGTTCCATCAAAATGCTCAGTTCTGACATGATCCGGTTTGTACGAAAGATGGGGATATGCAGTTTTGTATTTTTCAAAGACTCCCCGCTGAATCATCATAAATCCTGTTCCGCCTTCTAGTACCTCTACTGGTTCATTGAGCGCAATCGACTCTTGACCATCTGTTGGATTAAAAACGTAATCACCAACATATCTTTCTAATTTTTGTGGATCTTTGTCTGCAAATCCACGATCAACAGCTTTTTTAATCTTTTCCCAAGAAATACATTTCTTTGGATATGGGCCGCAAACAATTTCTTTATCACCACCAGTTTCTGCGATTACAGATAAAGCAATCACATCATCTGGATCAAATCCAATGTCAGCATCGATAAACATCAAGTGTGTGCAATCGCTTCGTAGAAATTCGTCCACGAGATAATTTCTGGCTCGCGTTATCAGCGATTCATTATATAGATAGAAAAATCTGATATCCATTCCATATTTGGCAGAAAGCAGTGCAAGATCTGCTGTCGATTTACAATATTGTCCAGTGCACATTCCACCATACATTGGTGTCGCAATAAATATTTTTCGTTTTCGTAAATCTTCAATAGATACAGATATTTCAATTCCATTAGACATAATCTAGCCCTTAATTGTTATTCAAATCACATATCTATATATACAGGAAATAAAAAAAAACAGGGGAAGAACTCCCCTGTTTTTTACCGAGACTACGCAGCGAGTGCGCGATATCCCGCAGCGACGATCGACCGCGCCGGAGTGCCAATCCGATAAACGGAAGCGACACGACCATTTGAAAGAGTTTTACGATTACAATAAACCGCATAACCCTGGAAGCGCAGATTCGAAGCCGCTGCGCTCATATTACGAATGCCAAAGCGGCTTTCCGCTTGACCTTCTGTAATATCATAACCCTTTTTGAGGAAATTCAAAACTCGGGTCGTCTTGCTTTGCTTTTTTACCATATTATTTCTACTCCTGTTTAAATTTAAAACTTACGGCGCGGGAACCATTTCCTTTGCCGTCTCCTGCACAACAGATTCAATATTGCTATCTGTTGGTACTGAAGTCATTGGTGTTACTGGTGTTACTGTTTCATCGATTTTTGTATATAAATCCAAAAATGATGTTTTTGTATCTTCGTCGAATCTATTAATACAGAGACGAATTGAACGCATACGATCACCAAACATCACATAAGTTTTAATGATATGAACAAGACGACGAGTGGAGATTATCTCATCAATCGCATTTTCAGTAAATGTCTTGCGAATTACTTCTGCCCATGTGATAAGTTTATCGATAAAATTATTATCGTCTTCTGTTAAATTTCGATTATCTGAAAAATACAGATTTAAAATTTTGCGTTCTACTATAGCATTCGGAAAATTTTGTTCAATTGTAATAGGAAATCTTTCTAGCCATGCATCATCCAACATCGTTGCAGAAACATAACGGCCGTCTTCCGAACCCTTACCTTTGGTATTGGCTGTTACAATAATATTGAATCCGGGCTGAGCATAAATTACTTCGCCAGTTTTCTTTATGAAATATGGTTTACCTTCAAGAACTCCTTGCAAACACATAATCTTTCCAGGGTCTGCACGATCTGCTTCATCTAAAAGAAGCAATGCACCAAGTTCCATTGCTCGAATGACAGGACCCTTAATGAATTTGGTTTCGCCATTGATAAGTCGAAATCCGCCTATCAAATCATCCTCATCGGTTTCTTTCGTCAACTGAATACGAATCATTTTTGCTTTGGCTCGTGATGCGGCTTGTTCAACCATAAAGGTCTTGCCGCTTCCAGACAATCCAGAAATAAATACTGGAAAGAATTCTTTTGATTTTACAATTCGTTCAATATCTTTAAACTCTCCGAACGGAACATAATGATTATCACGTTCAGGAATTATAGCATAATTGTGAGATGATTCTGCATTTGGATCAAACTTTTGGCTCAATTCTACATTTTTATTTTTCATGGGAATAACTTGAGCCGTCATATTAATTGGTGTAGATTTCAAAGTTTTAAAGGTAGGTAATTGAAACTTTCCCCAACTAACATTGAATTTTTTTCGATAAAGAAATTTTGCATTATCATAACCAAGTGATTGCACATATTCTTCAATGTCTTTTTTGCGAAGAATTGCATTTTCGCCAAATTTCTTAATAAGTTCTGCAAGAATTGTTTCTTTCATATCATTCCTATAATATAATTATTAATCAGAACAACTATTATACTTCAGTCGTATATAATTGTCAAGGCCTTTATGCAGCAATTTTTTCAATAAACTTCGACAAAAGGATTCTGCTTGTGCCGCGTTTCTCATTTGCTTTAATAAATGCTTTGGCTAATGCGTTTTTTGTTTGAAATGTGTTTTCATCCATTAATGATTCTTCAGTTGTCATATTATTTTTGTCTAAAATTAAGAAATAATCATCGAATTTCATATGTCCTTTGATACTAAAATAATTTTGTTTTAGACCTTTTTTGTAATCGTTTTGCATTTTATTTTCATTACCATTATAATAATCGTACAATGTGTTTTTAATTTGTCTTTTATATTTTTCTATTCTATAACAAATAACATTAATGTTACATCTTTTTCTTAAAAAATCAACAAAGATGTCAGTGTGTTGTTCATGTTTCTTACTCTTGATTAATTCTATTTCTTTTTTTGTTTGAATATCACGAACAATTTTTCTAGAAAAATCACCACCAATTCTAAATGGTGCTGTGCCGGTATGTTTTGGATAGTCGAAATAATATTGTGATGGATCGGATTCCCCATCAGTCAATATCACACAATTAACTATTTGAGCGTTTGTTTGTTTTTTAAAATCTATGATAATTTTACGAGCCAAAATAAGGGCGGAGTTTAACGGTGTTGAATTCAATGTGATACAAGAATGAAACCAACATTCAAGCTTGTCACCGTACTGGAATAAGAATCGCCTATTGGGGTTAGCATACCCCTGGGCGAAATTTAAAAGATACTTACCCATGCGAGAAAATTCATCATTTCTCATTTTTTCAGTGAAGAGTTCAAATAATACATGATCATCAGGCACTGTGATATCGCCATTATTTATCAACATTAACTCTTTTACATGTTTAAACTCTTCCGGAAGTTTTTGATTTGTAAAGGCATAAACTCTGTGAGGTATATTGATTCGACGGCAAAATAATGTTAGACACAATAATTGTTCGATTGTTCCTTTCATATTTTCTGCCATCGATCCCGAAAAATCAACAAACATAATCAGACCATGATTTTTTGATTCAGGAACTATAGTGGTTTTTTTAAAAATATCATCAATAATTTTATATGCATGAAGTTTATTACAATTGATGACTCCCGTCTTACCTTCACGTCGCTTAACATATTGATCATCCGCTTTTTTCATTTCAAATTCTTTTACAAGGTAAGAAACAACTTTACTATTTACCTTTAAAAATTTATTCCATCTAATTAAATTAGGCTTAGTAATTATTTCGTCTAATTGTTCTTTAGTGCGAGTGTCAAACTGGAGAGGCTTCAAAGAATTATAACTTTCACGATATTTGATTTCTTCATCATTAAACATAGAAAATAACTCAGAATAAGAATACACTCTGTTTTTATAATCGACATCACGAACATTAACATAGATGATTGGTTTAGATGATTGGTCTATTAATTTTTCTGAAACATTCGTTTCCATTGCATTTTGCGTTTCAGAAATTAATTCATCGTCAAGATCTTCATTCAATTCATCGTCAAGATCTTCATTCAATTCATCGTCAAGATCTTCATTCAATTCGCCGTCAAGATCTTCATTCAATTCGCCGTCAAGATCTTCATTGAATTTATCGTCAAGATCTTCATTCAATTCGCCGGCGTTGTTTTCTTCTTCTTTTTTTGTCTGAATGAATTCGAACACCCTATGTGTGATATCTACAACTTCACTCCAGGTCATAGCATTTTCTATGTCTGTCACAAAAGTTAGTTCTTTTTCTGAAAAATTCACTTTTTGAAATACACCTAATTTAAAATGAATATTGAGTCTATCTAAAAAATTCATTTCTTCTATATTTCTGTTTTTAATTTCGAAAAAATCATTCTCGAATAATTCTTTATAGCCATCATAAAAATCGCGACGAAGACCAGGATATTTGATTTTAATTTTTCTCTCAATACGAGGATCTTCGATGATGTTGCAGATCATTTTTTCTTTCGCCGGAATACTTTTCCATCCATCCGCTGGCGTGTAGAGCGCATGACCTACTTCGTGACCAACCAACAGAGCTTCTAGTGTCGGCGTAATGTCTTTCCACATAGGCAACGTCAAGACTCTATTTTCTGTGTCGAAAGACGCAGTTCTTGTAGCTCTATGCTCAACAACAATATTCTCTGTTGCAAGAAGTTTTGCAAGTTGCTCAATCACAATATTTTCTCCATGACATACGACTATTGTACGTTCATTTCCGATTAAAGTAAAGGTTTATTTTATTGCTAAAAATCCCACAAATGCGTGATTTTGCCAAAATGATTCTATTTTTGAAAAACCAGCACAAATACACATGTTCACAAGTTCGTTGCGAGTTTGTGGTTTTGCCATTGATCGCAGATTTTTTTCTTTTGTCATTATATCATCTGGAGTAAAACTTTTTATCTTATGATCATAATATGTAAATGTTCTAATATCTTGAATTTTTCCAGATTCTGCCAGAGTTTTCTCTGAAAAAACAAACGCACCACCAAAATTCAATCCATTATAAATTTTATTCATGATCACAGATCTTTCATGTTGTGGCATAAACATTAATGTAAAAATAGAGGAAACGAATGAACAATTTTCAAAATCATAGTCGCGAATGTCTTTATGAAAAAAATTCAAATTAGGTACTTGTTTATATACCTCCCAATTAGAAACAAAATTTTCTTCTAATTCAACTCCAATATAATTGGCTCGTTTTGCGAATGAATTCTGATCAATCATCGATTTCAACATTTTTCCGGTGGAACATCCTATGTCTACTACATTCGTGTCATCCTCAACGAAATACTCTGATAACTTTAAAACGTCTTCAATGAGTGAAGAATACCCACGAATACTTTGATCAATATGTACATCAAATCCTTCTGGTCTCTGTGAAAAAATGAATGATTGAGTCATGATATAATTTCCTTATATGGTTTTAATATGTTATGATATACATGGTTAGCCAAAGCATACATCATTAATGGCGCGACCATTCTTCCAATGCGTTCCGCCTGTTGATCAAATGTTCCAGTTAGTTCATAATCATCAGGAAGACTCATTATACGCTTCATTTCTTTAATTGTCAACTTGCGATCTTCATTGTAATGTATGACACCGGATGCTCCCTTTTGTTGTCCCGTCTGTGTGAGAGTCGGACAAGGTAGATGACGTGCTGGTCTTTTTAAATTAAAACACGTTTCTTCCGGCTTTAAAATTTTTGATGGATTTTTTGGTAATAATGCAACAAACTTCTTTAAAAATCCATTTTCAACAACATCTAATAATTCTTGAACTTCCTTCGGGTCGTTGGCGAGATCACCAATTGCGGTTTCTATAGAAACATCTTTAGAGTATTTTCCTAATTTTTTTGGCGTAGAAGGTTCTGGAAAACATATGCTATTCGCATTAAGCATATTTATTCCAACAGAATTAGCAATATCTTCTCGCACGCAAACAAAAAATGTTCTTTGGCGACTTTGAGGAACACCATACTCAGCAGCATTTAAAACTCTATAGGTAGTAACATATCCAATGCGTTCGAATCCGTTGATGAATTCTGCCAATTTTCCTCTGGCGGATTCCATTGTTAAACCTTTTACATTTTCTGCAATAATTATTTTTGGATTTATATCTTTTGCAACACGAATAAATTCGACGAACAGATCCTCGATAGCTTCTACTTTTTTTCCATCAGAATATGACTTTATGCCAGAACTGATTTTTACAGATCCTTCATAAACCATTTCTCCATCGTCATCAAAATATGATTTTCTAGTGTCTATTATCGCACCTTTCCAATTTTTCCCCTTAGATGAGGAAGACACAGAAAATGCAGAACACGGAGGCGAACCATCAAATATATCCAGCTCGTTTTCTTTTAATTTGGATACATCAAGAAAATCTTTTCCAGAAAGATTTTTTATATCGCCCGGAATAATTTTAGTATCTGGAAAATTTACAGAGTATGTTTTAATAGCTTCTTCAACAAACTCATTTATGGCGAGCACTTTGCCGCCGGCAAGACGATATCCCGTAGAGGAACCGCCACCACCCGCGAAGGTGGAAATTACAGTAAAGAGGTTTTTTGAAGAAGCATGAAGAACCTCTTTCTTAAAATATGGAATTTTCATTTTATCCGCTTTTGTTTACTTTTTTGTTTAACAAATATTTTATGTTTTCGCTGCGCCCTTTCCAAATGATATGCCTTGGCTCTTTCTGTGTACAAAATCCCCTGCAAATGATCATACTCGTGAAGAAAAATTCGGGCAGTCATACCATCAAATTTTATTGTGTCCGTGACATTTTTGTTATAGGTGGTATATCGAACACGAATGGCATTTGGACGCTTAATTCTAATGAATAGTCCAGGAAATGACAGGCAACCTTCGTCATAATATTCGTCGTCACCAATTATGTCTATAATTTTAGGGTTGAACACCGGAATGACGAGCGCCGGATCTAACGGATTTCCCATGACGAAAACATTTAGCGGAATTCCGCATTGTGGTGCTGCTAATCCTACTCCGCGTTTTGCACACATTAGATCCCGCATACCTTCAAATAATTCTTTCGGATCGTATAGATTTTTATCAAAGTCAAAATCTTCAGCTTTTTTTCGAAGAATTGGATCGTCACCACTTACCATTGTCAATTCCATTACATTATCCGAGAAAAGTTTTTATGTTTTTCAAATTTCAACGTACTTCTAAATTTATCTTGAAGAATGTCTCCTTTGTGCGAGATTACAAATACGTTCGCATCTTCTAATTCATGTATCAATTTTAAAAATTCTTCGCAGCCATTTGCATCAAGTGAAGCGTCAAAAACTTCATCCAATATTAGAAGATTCGTATTTGCACTGTTTTTCATCTTGGCTATAGTTCGCCAAGTAAACAGCAGAGCCAAATCGATTCGCATCTTCTCGCCTTCGCTAAAGGAATCATATGTAAATTCGTCTCTGTGTCTAGAAAGGATAGTTTCTTCAAAAGATTCGTTCAGTTGAAACTTAACAAAAAAATCCATAGAAGCCAAATATTTATTTATCAATGAATTTATGATGGGTATATATTGTTTAATAATTCGTGACTTTATTCCCCCATCCTTCAATATAACTCCTGCAAATTCATATAATTCTTTTTTATTAATCAGTTCCTTTTTGACTTCTTCTAATTGTTTTTGAAGTTCCTCTATTTCGTCGATCTTAATCTCAGCTTCTGTTTCTTTATCATTCTTAGTATCAAAGATACGTTTCTGTAAAATACTAATTTCATGTTGATCCGTGAGGATAGAAGCTGATAAATCGTTTGTAATTTTGCGTTGTTTATTTTGAATAGTTTTATGAACCTCAGAAATTTCCACATTTCTAAGTTCGTTTTGATTAAGTTCTTTATCTAGAGAATCGAATGCATCAGCAATTTTATCTAACGTCAGTTGTTTTTCTTGTATCTTTTTTAATTTTATAGATTCGTTTATGGTTTGAGTGCAGGTGGGACAATTATCGTTGTCTTCGTAAAATTTTATTATTTTTTTAGCTTTACTTTTTGTAGACTCTAAATCACTCTCCAGTTTTTGAATTTTACTAATGCGCTTCACTATTCTATCTTCATCTTCAATACTTACGAATAATTCATCGATTTCTGTTTGAGTATTTTTTATTTGACCATTCACCTGATCTATTTTGTATTGAAGAGATTCTATGCGATGATTAGCTGATTCTATTAATTCATTTTTCTTTTCGCTATCTATCTTTTTTTGATTTTCATGGAGTTGTAATATCTTAAAAGAATTTTCAACTTCATTGGCATTCATCAATATTTCATCTTTATTTACTGATATCATTCCCTTCAGTAAAACAGACATTGTTGAAAATATACGAATATCCAAAAGATCTTCTATCACTTCCCTACGAATCCCTGTAGGTAACTGCATGAACGGAACGAATGATGATGATCCAAGAATAACAATTTGAGTGAACGATTTCATGTTCATTCTTATAATGTTTTTTTCTAAATATTCCTGGTAATCTCTACTTGCCGCATCCTGATCCAATAGGACATCATTCTCATAGACTTCAAAAATCGAAGGTTTAATCCCACGAACAATTTTATATTGTCTGCTGTATATTTCAAAACCAACCTCAACAACAGCATCTCTACCATTGATAGAATTTATGAGTTGATCTTTTTTAATTCTACGAAACGGTTTTCCATATAACGAAAAGCATAACGCATCAAGAAGGGTTGATTTTCCAGAACCATTCTCGCCAACAATCAGAGTATTTAAATTTTTATCTAATTTAATTTCTGTGAAAGAGCTGCCTGTAGAAAGAAAATTCTTCCATTTTACATATCGAAATTTTAACATCAGGTTTTAATTTTCATCTCGTTCCATTTTTTCCATCGAAAGGGACTCATTATATAAAGAGCTCATTAATTTGTCAAGGTCTTTTTTATTAATATTTGTTTCTAATCCATTAATATAACGCCCAAGAATTGTGAGGGTGTCCTCAGCTTCGTTGGTTAAATCACCAGAATTTAGCTCATCCATATTTCTATGATCATCAACAATAGTAACGTCTAATGGTGATTCTTCATATATTTTATTTGTAAATAAATCAAACCAGTATGGATTATTTTTGTTCTGAACGATAATTTTTACATACGAAGATTTTAGATAATGAAACTCTTGATTCATAATATTATCAAGAGTTTTATTTGTGTCATCATACCAAATTTTATTGAACATTTTATTTTTATTCTCGATAAATTCTATATCTCTAGTTTCTGTATCCCATATATGAAATCCTCGTGGGTCGTTATAATCAGACCAAGTTATTTCATATGGCGTTCCAACATAGTGAATATTTCCTTTTTCTGATTTACGATGAAAATGTCCAGAAAATACGATGTCAAACTTATCAAATGCAGATGCATCAAATCCTTCATGAGATGGCATTCCGCGATACATTTCAAATCCTTTTATTTCTAGATGCCCAAATAATATTTGAGCCTTAGTGTTTTTCATTATTTCCATACATTGAGAATAATTCGAATTATTAATCCATGGCATCATCAATATTTTGCAACCATCAATATCTATTTCCTTTGGTTCTGAATATGAATTAACAGAATTATGATCTGAAAATAATTCCTTCATAGAATTAATGTCGTTTGTATTCCTATACGGAACATCGTGATTGCCGATAAGAACATGTAATTTAATATTATTTTCTTTATGTTTGTCAGCGAATAATCTTAATTTATTTAGAGTTACATAATTGATAAATTTTCGACGATCGACTATATCGCCCAATTGAATCACTTCACGAATCCCGCGACTTTTTAATTCCGGAAAATATACTTCATCAAAAAACTTATTAAAATAAGAAAGAAATTCATGACTGTCGTTTCTTGCGCCAAAATGTAAATCCCCAAGTATTCCTATTTTCATGAGACAGTTTTTTTCTTTTTTATTTTCTTTTTAATATTTTCTTTTTTTTCAAATTCTTTCATAAACGCATCCATTTGTTCTTGAGACCACTCGCCGTATTTTATATCAGTATTAAAGTCTTGACCACGATCTTGTTCTTGAATTTGTAATGTTTCGTGCAACATATTTGCACGATTTATTGAAGCATATTTCGTATACAAATATTTTTTTTCTTTTTGAATTCTGCGAATGAATGCAAAATAAATAATTTGAGTGAAATATGAAAATGGATTTTTAGATTTATTTGGATCAAAATTGTTGATATACTGCAAGCAATTTTCGATCCCATCCGAAATCATTTCTTCTCTGAATGTGTAATTAGAAAAATTAGGTTTATATGCTAGATGCGTTGATATTTTCATGAGAGATTCGCCAATATAGTTGCTTACTCGTGGCGGCGGCTTTTTCTTTAGTGTACATTCGTTCACTAGATTCTTATACTCAACCATGGCTGCATATAGATCATTATTATTTACATAATGTGTTTTTTTAGTCATAAGTATGCTCCTCAGTTGATCCAATTATTGGAAGTGTTAGCCATAAAAAGTTCATTTAATTTTGGATCGGAGTTTAATTTGTCATATAATTCTTGTGCTTTTATCGACTCTCCTTCCTGAGAATCTTCAATTTTCGATTGATAAATGTATTTTAACTTTTCAGACACGGGCACCACTGTAGCTATATTGTTTTTGTATATTTGAAAATTAGAATTCATTATTTCTTCAAACGGAACCCACGGAATAATTGCTATAGAAATAGAATTATTACGATTGTTTTTAGAATATATGAATTTCAAAGGAAAGGTTATATAAAAGCATTCCTCGTCTTCGTTTAAAATTGTGGAGACTATATCTTCTCCATTCATCATTTTCATATAAAAAATATCGCTCATATTTTATTCTTTTAATTTAACATTATATATTTGATAGGGAAAATTTTCTTCGTTATACATTTTTACTCTTTCTATTAGATGATTCAATGTAAAGTTCTTTTTATTTTTAAAGGAAATATCGTCCGCAATATCAAATAGTTTACATGAAAATTTTGTGTCGCTTACTCTCAGACCACGACCAATAGATTGTAAAGTTCTAATTCTACTTTTCGTCGGGCTAGCAAATATAATGTTATTAAGATTTTGAATATTTATTCCTTGAGAAAACGTACCAAATGAAGCGACGATTATACTATCATTCGTTTTTTCAACGAAACTACGAATGGTTTCTCTGTCTTCACCATCTACATCTCCGCTGACAAAATGAATGTTATCATTTTTAGTTTTCTCTTTGATCATATCATATAATAGTTTACCATGTTTTTCAACAAAAGTATATAACAAAAGTGTATTTCCTTTTAAAGATAAAGCCAAATTTGTTATAAATTTGTTTCTAGCCACATTTGAAATAATATAATCTATTTCTTCCTGGTAAGTTCTGTCTGCAAAATTTTGTTTATCATGTTTCAGTACAAGTATTTTAATATTTATAGAAGCAAGTTTTCCTGATTCAATGAGATCGCTTGTTTGAATTATTTTTTCTACTTTTCCGAACAACCCGAGCAATACTAGCTCGTGAACCTGAGCACCATCTAATGTTCCTGTCATACCAAATCTATATTGAGTTTGCGCCATTTTATTCATTATGTTCGCAAGACTCTTTGCTTTAAATAAATGCGCTTCATCACCAATAACTACTTGAAAGTCTGAGAAATATTCCTTAGGCATATTATACATCGACTGCCATGTAGAAATTGTAATTTTATCAGAAGTTTCTTTTTCAACTCCTCCAATAACTTGATGCACGGGTTCTTTATATCCGTACGAAATAAAATCCTTTGCTAATTGAGCAACAAGAGATATTGTCGGAACAATGATCAGTGTTTTTACATTATACCATCGAGCTATCATATATGCGATTAATGATTTTCCGCTGGCTGTAGGCGACACCAAAACAGCTCTTTTATTTCTCACTGCTAACGTAAATGCACGAATTTGATGTTCGTGTGGAACAACAGGCAAGTTCAGAGACTTTATAAATTCATGTGCTTCTGTTAACGATATCTCATCATTGCATTGCAAATCTTCATCTGCAGAATAGCTGTAAGATCTTTCATTTGCGAATTCTTCAATCGCCGAATGAAGCCCGAGATATGTTGTAGAATTTCGCGAATCAACAAGTCGTACTTTTCCATCCCAGATTTTATTTTTATATGCTGGCATAAATTTCGCGCCAGGAACATCAAAGGTAAATCTTTCGGATATCTCTCTGAGTATGCCCGAATTTGTTTCTATTTTAATTTTTGATTCATCTATTTTCTGAACGACGATATCGAACAAATTTATGGTCCCATCGTTAGGCGTCGCCAGTCGATTGCGTTCTTGATTTGATATCCACGGGCGTTGAGAGATTTCATAATTTCTTCCAGAGCTGAAATTTTTATCTCAAAGATTGATATTTTAGCATCAATAGCAATTACCAATTCGTCAAATTCTATGTTTGTCGAAACATCATTTTTCAGCGTTTTGCCTAAAAATTGCTCGCGACCGAGATCCGTCAGATCTTTTTCTGTGGCTGATCCAAAATAATAATTGCGCAATTTTGATATCAGAGATCTTTTTTCTATCTGATGCGCTCTGAGTCGTGCACGCGCGTCAGCCAACATATAGATATATTTTGAGTGCAACAAAGGAATTTTAATCGACTCCTTGTCCAGATTCAAATCATCCATTGCGCAGTCGGATTTCCATTCGTTTAAAATTTCATCAATTTTCATAAAATAGATTATACGCTCATTTATGACAAAGGTAAAGGGTTATTTTTACGTCGTGCTCACTCTGCTTTCCTGGCTTCATTCAGTATATATAAATATTCATGCTGACTGCTCCTTCTTAGCGATTAGAGTAGGTGGAGACTCCCATCTCGCGACCTACACCCATTTATAAAAAATATGCCTTGACAATTATAGAACTTCTTGGTATAATACAGATGTTCCGAGCGATCAATATATACTAAATTCTTTCTATCACGTATCTGCGATACCTGAACGTCGCGGTGGCCTCAATGTAGTCCACGTCTGCCGCAGTTGTATCAAAATTAATTTCTGTAAGGTCTGTAGGAAACATGTCAAAGAAAAAAATATTTATCGACGGATTTCTGTTCGAGGTTTGAATGTTTATGGTACCATCCGAAACAAATGATGCTGCAGATCCTAAACGACGAATAGGTGCCGGCGATGCCTCAGAAAGTTTTCGAGTGCCCTCAAAGTTCTCAGGGTGCGCCAGGCCCACCATCCAGTCATGAATTTCGATATAATTTTTTAAATCCTCGTCAACACGAAAAGAAATTGGTATTGCTGAATATGAAATTTTATCGCCTGCTCTCGGGATGGTACCAAACGGTGTTTGAAATTCCAGCGCCTGCAGAGATATTGAAGGTAAAGAAACTTTTTGACAAAAATAATTTACATTAGGTAATTTCTTTATAGAAAATTTAAAGCCTAATTGTGAAAGATAATTTAGATTCGTTGGCTGATTATCTGAAATGGCCATAATTTATTCTTCGATTAAAATATTATTTAGTATTTTTAATGACCCTTTTCTTTCGAACTTTGAGAGAGGCTTCTGGATTTTTGACTATAGTTGCAACATCTAGTATATCTAACTGTTTTTTTTCTGCCTTGACAAAAAATCTTCCAAACATGCTCAGCACCGCCCATGCAAAAAATCCGATGAAAGCGCCTGAAATCATATGGTATTCGATGGAATTCGCCCATTCGAACGTGTCTATGATCAGTGTCGATCCAATGATCGCAGATCCTGTGGAAATTCCACCTCTCATCGCAGCATCTAGTAATGTAACAGGCTTCATGAAGACCATCGAGGCTAACCCTCCAAACAAACCACCGAATGCAGCTGCTATTTTTGCTCCAACAAATGTTGCGTACATAGGAATTGTTCTCCTAAAAAAGAGGGATGTTCAATCCCTCAAAGTAAAATACACAATTTATTATACTCTATTTATAATATTCGTGCTATCATACTATAAAAGAATACACCCCAAAGTTTCCTAAGGGGTGTATTTATAACAGAACAACGAACAGACTTACATCAAATTAGTCACAGCCACGAAGCGATAGTAAATGTTGCCGTCACCTGAACCCAATCTTGCAGCCACACCATTTGCGTCATTTGTCGCAAACGGATTGGCAACGATACCATAACGTGTCTTGAAGCCAATCTTTGGCTGGAATGTGTCTTGACCAACCGCACGAACCATCTGCAATGGAACATACGGGCAGTAGAACAAACCAGCATCGAACGCAGAACTCCCTTTGTAGCCAAGAGTAAAGTATTGTTTGCCTGTAGACGAAGAGAAGTACGGGTCGATATACACCTTGATGCGACCATTCAGAGTTCCAGCAAAAGTGTTGCCAGTATCATCAACTTGAAGATTTACAGCCATCGCGGGAGTATAATCAAGAACACCAGCCATTTGTAGAGCGGAAGCAACATCTGAAGAACAGATCATGATATTGGCCTTACCGCGACGTGTAGCTTTTGCAATTCGATTTGCATCACGTTCGATTTGGAACAGAAGGCCTTTAAATTTCTCAACCATCCAACGACCATTTGAATCGGTATCAAGATTGAACGTACCAGCAGTGGTGACGTTTTCTTGTGCACCCGGTACAGCAGAGTAATTAATGGTACGAATGACTTCACGATTAATTTCAGCAAGAACTTCAGCCGAAAGAATATTCGCAAGTTCAGTTTCTGCATCAAGACCATGAACAGCTTTTAGATCTTGAGCAAGTTCCATCGTATACTCAGCTTTTAGAGCACGACTGACTGCAGTAACAGCGACTTTCTCGATTGAGAAAGCCATTTCTTGGAATTGGTGATTTGCGCCATATCCAAGTTGTTCAGCAGCAGAAGTTGACATACCTGTTTCAACAGTATAACCCGAACCAGACGCACGTGCGGTAGGATCATTACCAGTCTGGCCGCTGCCGCTTGAAGCATTAGCAGCTTGAATAGAAGCAGTGTTACCTGCAGCAGACGCGCCAAATGAAGTATTGGCTTCGTTGAAGAGAGCTTCACTGCCGGTCTGAGAGGTAAACCGTGAACGCATTGCAAAGATTAGGCCAGTAGGACCAGTCATTGGCTGAACGCCGCAAATATCATAGGCGATCAGATTAGGCATCGACCGACGAACCAGTGAAATAAGAACTGGATCGAAAATGTCAACAGAGCCCGCAGATGCTGTTGAGCTAGATGCTTGCATAGCATTTGCAGGTTGGCCAATCGCCTCACCTAGGAGGGATGTTCCGCGATAACCGCCAGAACCATAACCGTCTTCGCGTGAAGATTTTTCCTGATTCTCTAGAAGAGTGGCCAGAACATTCCGACGATGCGAATCACGAATCGCTGGAAGATCTGGATGCTCTAGAACTGGCAGCCACTTTTGAATAAGATTTTCTGAACTCATAATTGCTCCTTTTTTCCTTGAAATGGTTTCTTCATTACTTATTTATAAAAAATTATTTCTTGACTGAACGACTTATTGCTGCAGAATACACTTGCATGGATGGATCTAAAACTTTTGATTCGTTTTCATTGGTATCAATGAATTCTTCATCAAAAACGGTCTTTTTTGTACCTTCTTCTTCGTTACGTTCAAAAAAACTTCCACGAAGTGTCTCAAGTTTTTCTTTGTAACTTTCTGCATTATCATAATCAACTGCTTCTGCAAGCGACTCAAATTTAGAAATTTGAATCTCAGTCAGTCCTTCGGAAACTTCTACGAAAGCAATTTCACGCTCAAATTTTTCAATTTGTTTTTTGAGTTCAATATTTTTTTGCATTTCTTCATTTACAGCTAATGTGAGATGTTCAACTTCATCAGCAAGCTCTTCAACAACTTCAACTTTTTCTTCTGGAATATCAACATAGTGCTCTGTGAATAGATCGCGCAGACCAGTAAGGAAATTTTCTGTTACTTCCGAGCGTAGACCAGATTCTACAGCAAGTTTGTTTTCTTTCATCCACTCTTCAACAACATAATCAAGATATTCATCGATTTTAGTTGTTAGGCCTTCGTTGATTTTTTGTATTTCTTCAGCTTGTTCTTTTTCAGCTTGCTCAGCGATTTCTGCGAGCTTCATGTTGACTGCTGAAACGACTGCAGTTTCAAAAATCTCGGTGGCTTTAGTTTTGAACTCTTCTGAAAGATCTGAACCAGAAAAAGCCGCAGCGATATCTTCTTTTACATTGATATCTTCTTTTTTGATTTTTTTCATATACATTTTCATGTTTTCTTTTTTCATATCTTTTTTATCTTCATCTTCATCTTAATCTTCATCTTCATCGTCATCGTCGTGGTTTTTTTCATCGCCATTCTCAGACATATCTTTCAGTTTTTGTTGAACCTCTTCTTTTTTCATTTTTCCTAATTTCGCCATCACGGCACTCATCATAGCTACTTTAGTTTTTGGTTCAGACGATCCTTGCATAACATCATCTTCACCGGGCGCTGCTTTAACACCAGGTGCTGTAGCACTAACATCTGTCGGATCAGGAACTTCAGCGTTTACATCAAAAGAGGCTTTTTTTGCTTCTTTCATTTCTTGATTTTGAATCGTCATCGAGTTCTCCTCACTAAATTTTAAATTCTATCTTTATTTATAAAAAATCTAAATTCACTTACCAGAAAGTGTAGACATAAATTTAGAAAATACTTGAATTGATGCTGCTTCTGTTATTTTTTTAGATGCAGCGTCATCTATATCTTTTTTCATCTTAGCAATTTCACTTTCTTTGATGATACCATTTTCCCAAATCCATTCTTTTCCTTCCATAATACCTCGAACGAATGCGTCTGGGGCAGATGGATCTGCAACAATATCTGCTGGTGTTGCTAAATGGAAATCTTGTTGAACTTCCATGCATCCTTTTTTAGAAACACTCTCTTTTAGCGATCCTAAACCTCGAGTAGAAACGCCTAAATTTGCGCCTTCAGACATAAGATTGCTAACGATATTTCCATATGGAGTGTTGGTAATTTTTGCACGTCCAATGAAATTATTTCCATCTTGCTTTAAACTTTCAATCATATGAGATACGCGCTCAAGATTAATTGTTGGACCAGAAGGGTGGCCTAATTCGCCATAAGCACGTTTTTTATCGATATAATTTTCTGTGTATCTTTTCGCTTCACGTTGAAGAATTTCTGTGGGATAAGTTCTTTTATTTTTATTTTCTATATCACCCTGCATGAAAATTCCTTCAATGAACCAATTTTTTCCGCCAGACTCATTATCCTCGAAAATAATTTTTACATCTTCGTTTACTTCAGTCATGAGTAACATTAATATATGCTCCCACCAGTTACTGAACTACGTTTATGTAATTTGATAAGTAGTGTTGAGGGACCTGCGCCAGTTTTCGTAACAACGACGTTCGCCTGTGGTTCGCCACCTAGATTGTCTATAAGCATTCCGTCCATCAGATCCCAACTAGCATCGCCGGATAAAACAGAAACAACATTTGCACCACGTTTAACAGTATAAAATGCGCCGTTGCTAGTCGAGCATTTCATCTGCACAATATTCATTGCCTGAACGGTTTCGCCAGGTCCATTGGCTCCTTTATCGGCTGCAGTTGTGTGTAGGAAAAATGAGCCACCAGATCCAACATTGATCGTGACATATCCACCCTTAATGCCTTTGACTGTAACAAAATTTTGTGGCATGTTATACCGCCTTCGCTGACTTATCTACGAAATGCAAAACTTTCATGAACCCAACAACGTCTGAGTTCATTGTACTTTTCATTTTTTTTGCATTTTCTGGATTGAGTTTATTATATGCTGCAACAATTTTTTCAGCCGATTTTGAATTTACCGATCCAGTTTCACCATTTTTAAATTTCAGATTACTAGACTTATTTGAACCGACTAACGATTTTAATGAAGACATTACATCCTCATTCATTTGAATTTCTTCGTTTACTGGTTTTTCAAAGGCTTCTTTATTTGAACTTCCTTGAAGAACAGGTGCTTTTTCACCATCCGCATCATGTGTGGCTTTCTTTAAATTAGGAGCAAAATGTTCGTCATCTTTTAATTTTTTGCTTTTGACTTGAACATCCAATCCATGTGCATCTCTAAAGTCTTGTTCGCCTTTGATCCTAGATGTTCCGAAAAAATCTGATTCTTTATCTGTGGTTGAATTCTGTGTTTTAGCTGCCTTATCCCTAGCAGCTTCGCGAAGTTCTCTGAATGTTTTAATTTTCATTTACAGGATCCTCTGTTCCGAATAATTGACCAGCTACTTTAATTTTTTCAAGATCAATTCTAGAACTTAATCTAGAAAGCAATTCACTATTAATTGAGTCTTTAAATGCATTTGGCTGTTCAGACCTAAGAGCATCGATTGCATTTCCAATATTATCACTCATATGTATATTCTCCAATTTTGATTATCTATTTATAAAAATAAAATTCTATATTACAAAAAATATGGTATTTTATATGGAATTCCTGAAATTACTATCTCTAAATGACCCGCCGGATTTACCACTATGGCATCATTAAGTGCTACTGATGAAGCCACCGTTGTTACGCCTGCAGTGTTGGCGGATCTTACTGTAATTGCGCCAGTGATTTTAGTTTGAATAAAAGCGTTGGTATTCGCCAGTGCTGATCTTTCAACTGCTTTTGTCTGATATATTGCAGCGGCATTGGCAACCTGAAGTCTGTCATTAACGAGAGTTCTGATTGCTGTATTTGTGGTTGTTAGACCAGTTTTAACATTCGTGATTGCTAGATTAGTGTTAGCAAGTGCTGCTCGTTCTGTTGTTTTTGTTTGATATATTGCAGCGGCGTTGGCAACCTGAAGTCTGTCATTAACGAGAGTTCTGATTGCTGTATTTGTGGTTGTTAGACCAGTTTTAACATTCGTGATTGCTAGATTCGTATTCGCCAATGCGGAATTGAATGTGATGCTGCTGACACCACTACCGCTAGTGGTATTTGATTGCCACTTACCAAGCGTTCCATTATATACTAGAGCATGACCATCGGTAGGTGCGCTAACACTATTATAATCTACATCATCTAAACTTCGTAAATTTACTTCACCAGAACCTGCAGAATGACCACCAATTGAAACTCCATATGCAAGTTTAGATATTCTTTTATCAATGCTTTTAGATAATTCTTCAAATTTAGTTTTAAAGGGGGCAATATTACTGTTAGTTCCAGGAGCACCTTTATCGCCTTTAGAACCTTTTAATCCTTGATCACCCTTTTCACCTTGAAGTCCCTGATCGCCTCTATCACCTTTGGCGCCATTTAGTCCATTTTTTCCTGACAATCCATTCTTTCCATCTATTCCGGAATCACCTTTATCGCCCTTAGGACCTTTTAATCCTTGATCACCTTTTTCGCCTTGAGGTCCCTGAGCACCATCATCTCCTATCTCACCTTGAATTCCTTGAAATCCCCTTTCACCTTTGTCACCTTGAAATCCTTTTTCCCCACGAATCCCTTGATCGCCTTTCTTACCTTCAATTCCCTGAGAGCCCTCACCCCCCACCTCACCCTGAATTCCTTGATCGCCTTTATCACCTTGGATCCCTTGATCGCCTTTATCACCTTGGATTCCTTGAATTCCCTTATCGCCTTTCTCACCTTTTTGTCCAATATATCCACGTTCTCCGCGAAGACCTACAGGACCTTGTTCTCCTTCAACTCGAAGATCAACGTCTTTAAGAAAATTTTCAACTTCTTTTTTAGTTTGTGATTCAACTAATTTTAAAGCTGTGGCAAGTATTTTTGCCGATTCTAAGGGAGTCATTTATCATCCTGTAAATAATCTCCGGTTTCATTATTTAAATTCTCAATCAACTTTGACATGTTTTCGATGAGATCAAGCTCTTCCTTTGTTATTGGTTTTTGATCAAGCTCTTCCTTCGCTGGAGGTTTTGGAATCTGTTCAGGAGCGGAGGCAACTGATTGTTGATCAGTGGATTGTTGCGGTTCTTGTAATCCATCTGAATCAGTTTCTGGCGCAGACTCAGGTGGTGGAGTTGCAGCTGCTTTTTCCGATGAAATTTGATCGTCAAGATTTTGGATTTCAGCGTCGGAAAGTTTTAGTATATTTTTGCGTACCCATTCTTGCGAATAATATTTACCAACATAATTTTCTGCAACTTGAAGAATGTTCAAACGCTGTGAAAGTATTTCTTGCTCTTTTAATTCAGCATAATAATTATCTTCTTGGAAGTCATATGAAATATAATTTTTAATTTCTTTCCATTCATTTCTAGACATCATACCAGTCAAAATGAGCTGTGTTTCAAGTATAATATCAAACATGTGTGAAAATCTAGAACGAAGTCTTGAAATTAATTTTGTAAATTTTATCTCGTCTCGAGTAATCTCAGACGATTTTCCCATGTTGAAAGTGCTCTCGGACAACATTCTGCTGATAGGAACATTTAATGATTGATATAATTTTTTACGGAAATATTCAACATCTTCTAATTGACCAAGATTTTGTCCGCCAGGAAGCGTTGTGATTTCTGTTCCACGATTTCCTTCTCTACGAGGCAACCAGTAGTCTTCGAGCATTGTCATAAACTTTCGATCGTCTCTAACTTCACCAGTTGTTGCATCATATACAAGACGATTCTTATGCTTAACCATCATATCGCGAAGATATTGTTCTGCTTTCATTTTGGGCAAATTACCAACATCTATGTAAAAAATTCTGCGCTCGGGCGCTCGCGCGAGACGATAAACCACAGTAGCATCTTCAAGCATACGCAACTGATTATATGGTTTTATCGCTTTATGAAGATGTGAAAATACCATGTGATTACGCTCATCCAATAATCCAGAATGAACATGACATATACTATCTGATGATATTCTCACTCCCTGCGATACAGTTCCCGCATTAACAATACCACCTTTATTGTATAAATAATATTCTTGAAATGGAGTGGAAGTTGGTAGTTGAGCAGATTGTGATATTGGTCTATTTCTATCTGTAATAGGTACACGAACTTTTTGCATTCTTCGTGGATCAATATATCGTAATTCTTTGAGCCCCTCACGCGGCTTTGAATTATCTATCATCATGTGATAATATATTCTACCATCAACATACCATCGTTGAAAAATATCATGCGCCAAATTTTGAAAATCTAAAAGAGAAAGAATTTTTTCAAATTCTTCAGTAATTTTAGTTTTAACTCTCTGCGCAAGTTTTAATTTATCTAGATTAATTGTAACCGGAAGTGAGCTACGATCATTTATGATAGCTTCGTTAACGATATCAGTAATAGCTAAATCAATATCTGATTGCTGCGCCATTTGTCTGTAACGTGTGACGAGCTGTACTTCATTCTTAACAGTGGATTCTAGATCTACATAAGTGCCATAACTTCCGCCGGGGGCGATTTCAATAGCACCATCTTCATTTGGTTTTGGCGCAAACGAGGGAATTGTAATTGATTGTTTAACTTCATCTTCGATTTTACCGATTTTGAAACCAAATAATTCAAATGCCATGGCATTATGTCTCCAAAGAATAAATCCGCTAACGTCTAATTATTTAGCGGATTTATTCATGTAGTATTTCCAAAGTATTACAGTAACATTATCTCTATACTGTTAAAATTCCCGTTGTAGAAGGAGCTGAAACTTTCCAGAAATCATATGCAAACTCACAGGAAAATTCTTCAATCGCATCGGATTCCCAGTTTACATCGATCGCTTGAATGTTTACAGGAAAAATATTCACGAATTCATAGGTTCTAATCGGAACACCCACTTTATTATATTGTGTTACAGTAGCAGTCGTGCGATATGATGCTGTTGAAGTAAGTTGTGTCTCACGCAAATTCGCTTGATGTCGATTAATTGCATTGCTCCATACTTCCAACGCATGACGAACTTGAAAATCTTCATCATTCAGAATTGTAGGAGTCCAATTTGCAAACTGACGAGTTCCTGCTATCTTTATTCTACGACCAAAATAAGCTGGTTCGAGTACAGTTACGGTGCTCTCAGGTATTTGTGCAGCCCTACATGTAAAACTAACTCTTGCTCCAATATTAGGAACACCTGAAGGTGTGTCTATAATCACGCTGAATAGTGATGGTCGCGCTCCGCCCAGGGGCAGCCCGGAAGAAGCGAATTCAGATACATTAAATGGCATGAAATTCTCCTTTATCTAGACATTCTAGAACTGTCCAACGACTTCACTGAACTCTACGCCAGTTCTAACAGCTACGAAGTTTAGTTGTATGAAATTGATAGAACGAGCAGGTTTAATGTATATATCTCCAATGAATTCGTTTCTATCGATTACTTCTCCGGTGTTATTTGTATTGTCACAAATGACCCTAAAGTCGAAGATTCCACGACGCCCCTGAACATCGCGTAAGAACGGTTCTACGAGATTTCTAAACTGAGCCCGAGTAAATTCATCATTGAATTCGAATAGAGTAAATTTAGCAGCAGTAGATATGGCTTTTTCAAGAACAATGAACAGCCTGCGGACGTTAATGCGATCAAATGCGCTTGGCTTTGCTAGCAATGTCTTATCGCCAAACAGAACAGTTCCTTGACCAGGGAAAGTCACAACTGGATTTACACCAGCTTTATATAACTGATCACGTTGACCTTTAGTTGCATTAAATGCAAGTTTAATTACATTCTTAACTTGTCCACGATTAAATCCGGCAGGTGAATACCACGGATCACGCTCAGTGTCTGTACGAACCATAAGACCTGCTGTATCACCATTTAAAGGAACATAGCGATACAAATCATTATATTTGTCGTACACATATTTGTAATTTCCATCCATTACTGCATAAGACGTTGAAGGAAGAAGATTACGGAAAGCAATAATATCATCCATTTCTGCGCCAACATAACCAGCGTTGTTCACAACGTCTGCACGTCGTGGAGAAATTACAGCCACGCAATCTTTACGAACTTCAGCAATGTTATTGATAACATGAATTGCCTTTGTCGAATTTCCATCGCTTGTCAAGATCAATGATACATCAACAACTTCTGGATTTGCGAATAGATTGTAACCATCGATGTAATCAGCTGCTCTTGGTTGTGCGCCATCCCTTCCTAATACGAAGTTTGCATTCAATGGCTTTGATGATAACGCCACACTAGTTAAACCCACATTAAAATTGATTGCTGCAGTTACACTTTTACCAATATTTGTGATTCCTGCTAAATGCGCAGCCCAAAAAACCCAACCTGATTGAGTATTAATCACATCAATATAGTAATTTCCTGTACCGTCCGCAGTTTTAGCATCGGACGCTTTAGAAACTTTATAGAATCTTTCAATAACATTGTTTGCAACACCTGTAATTTTTCCAGTTCTATCTGCTACAATAATGTGCATTTCATCATTAGCACTACCAGCAATGCTAGCAAAATCTGATGTACCTGGAGCATCGGCGAATTGATTATGAAATTCCCAACGACGCAAAACAAGAGATTGAAGTAGTGTGGTATTTCCCACATATTTATTTTGAAGTGTGATTGTTGCACCAGAAACAGAACCAACCTTTACTTCATATCTATCGGGGCCTGCAATCAAAACATCTCCAGCAACCAAAGTTCCTGCATAAGCACTATTGGAAGCGGTAACAGTTACAGAGTTATTTGTAAATGATAAAGTTCCATTGGCTCTGCTTTGAAAGGCATTAGCCGAACGACAAACTGAAATACGCAATGCATTACCAAGCGAACCAGGATATTTTGCTACCCAAGAACCAACACCCGTGATTCCCGTAGAATACTCATCATTATACTCATCATCGCTCTTGACGATGGTGTTTTTAGTATTTGCAGAATTCGTTGTGGCATTGCGACCAGCAACAGTGTCGGTTGAAAGTGTACCTACATTAGAGCTACGAATGGTGCGAGAAACATATAATTTATTACCGTAACTAAGAAAACTGGCTGCAGTAAAAAAATCCGCCGCGGTATTTGCGTTTGGTCTTCCATAAGTGGTAACAAGTTCATCTTCCGATCCAATGAGAACTCGTTTTTCAACAGGACCCCACACAGCATGCATGGCGATGGCACCTTCTGTAGTGCTTACGGCCGGAATTACTGTAGTGAGGTCGATCTCACTTACATTAACGCCTGGCGAAACTTGGAATGGCATAATCTGACTCCTTCTCCATCATTGAATAGATTAGATTTACTCTTTTATTTATAAAAATGGCATTTTCAGAAACGCTCATTAAAACGCTCATTAAATTCATTAAAAGATCCGCCTGCTGCTATATCCTCCTCAGACTGACCGTCATCAATAAACCCTGCAGGCAAAAGATCAGATTCCATTTCTTTTATTTTTTCATCAGATAATCTTTTTCTGATATCCATATCTGTGAGTTCTTTGAAATATGGTTGTTTCGCAAGCCAAGCGAAAATGACTAAACCCATCACCATGTCATCGTGACATCCTTCTTCTGCTTGATAAGAATTTGATCGCACAATAAAGGTTGACAGCTCATCAATTGTTTCATAATCTTGAATAAAAAGTTTATTGTTTTCAATAATATCCTTTAAATTTGAACAACCGATGCGCTTGACTTGTTTTGTCATCTTTACGCCAAATGACTTCTTTTTGCCAAATGTGCCAGCAATACTTTGCCCGCCTCGGCCTTTGAATGAAGTAGTCAAGATATTTTCATATTCGAGATCTAGATGCAAGGTATCTACGACTTGCTGACCAATATCATTTGTTTCAACAAGTAAATATGCATCGTTATAAAATTTTCCGTAATTCGCTAAAACTTCTGGATAAAGCAGAGGTGCGACGATGTTTGAACGATATTTGGCAACTTGACGGAAAGGCATCTCGGTGACGTCTATTACCGAGAATGCAGAATAATCTAACTCTGCACCATGACTGGTGTCTGCTACGATTATGTATATACGATTTTCTTTAGGTCGTTCGTATATATCTAGACCCCATTTGTCTCTGACAGGTGTTATGAAGGACATCTCGCGAAGTTTCGTCGGATGAATAAGCGTATGTATGCTACCCAAAAAGGTACAATTGAATTCTTGATCAAACTGCTGCTCACTTGTGTTTCTTATAGTTTGTTTTTTCCACTCCTCATCTCGCCCAGGAATAGCACTCCAATGAACTTCGATTGGTATATAATCGCTTCGTTTCTGCTCAGAATCTGTCCACATTTTATAAAAATGATTCATACCGTTGGGTGTCGAAACGATAATGATTTTTGTAGATTTTCCAGAGCTGATAGTCGGATAAACTGATTGGAAAAATTCGTCTGCGATATTTCGTGGAACGAAAGCGAATTCATCTAAAAATATCAACGAGTATGACCCACCTCGAATAGCACTGGATGATGTGGCAGCCGCTGTGATTTTAGATCCATTTTCAAATTCCAAAGACCCACGATTCCAGACAGCGACACCTTGTTGAATCCATTTTGGAATATGTTCATATGTTAATTTGATTTTGGCTAGAAGCTCGTTCGCAAGACGGCCTTTATTTGCAAGAATAGCAATATTCTGATTATCATTAAAAAGCGCATTCCACAGAAGATATCCGATGACGGTGGTGCTCTTGCCACTTTGACGCGGCAGTTTGCATATGACGAATCTGTTTGTGTGGAATTTCTTCACCATGTCTTTTTGGAAATCCCACAATCTGAAAGGAACTAGCCCCAGATCCACAGAAACAATCTTGACATAATTTTCAATAAAATGCTCAGGATCTCCCGAGCATCGAATATATTCTTCAAGCTCTCCCTGCGAATAATCTAGATTTACGCCAAGATTTTTTAGCAGAGGGTTAGACGCGTTACGCATTGTAATTTTTATTTCGATTGTTTATTAGTTTTTGCAGTTCTGCGGTGTTCCCCACAAATAAATTATTTTGAATATTCGTGTCGCCGCCCGCATCCTCGACATCTTTCAGCTGTTTGTGTAAAAAAATTAAATCTTTGTTTGCGTCCACAAGCGTTTTGATCAGTTGTGACACCACCTCGAACGCCCGTGGGCTGTCACTGGCCCGAGCCAGAATAATAATGTCGTCTAATGCGCCGGTCCCCTTCTGAATTATATTGTGTATATTTTCACGTGCAGTTTCAAAATCCGCAGACACATCTGGGGCGTCGATGACAACAGGTAATGATGAAATAGGATTCGAATCTGCCGGCAAATTCAAAATTTCTTCCATATTATTCTCTAAGTGAGTTTTCATCATAGGTATATTTAGTAAGACGTCGTCGTGCCCAAGCGGCTTTGTTAGCTTCACTCATT
>SXGS01388539.1_pt1 | contig 41372 bp, 32 predicted proteins | sample 3174681 | NCBI WGS metagenome assembly SXGS01 (sample SAMN11356861, study PRJNA531348) | freshwater metagenome | isolation source: freshwater sample F1-80 | place: China: Fuxian Lake, Yuxi | collected 2017-12-25 | reverse complement strand
CGGGATCTCCATGAAGATCACCGGCGTGCGCTCCTCGCCCTTCTCGTTCCTGAGGCGCACGACCTCGAGCTTGAGTCCCTGAATCGCACGTGCACGGCACCAGTTCGCGATCAGCTCGACCGCGCGGTCCATGTGCCCGTTCTTCTTCCAGTCCTTGTCGAAGGCGGGCGACTTGTTCGGGATCGCGATGTAGTCGGTGATCGAGGGGACGATGCTCGCGTCCCAAGTCTGCGAGACGAAGCTCTCGACGGCCTTGAAATCGAGCGTGGCGGCGTTCGTGGTCGTGGGCGTCATGATGACGGGTAGGATACTCGCCACGGCGCGAAGCCGCCACGCGCGGAGCGCCTCTCGGCGTCGGCGTAAGCGTGTAAGCGTTGGTGAGATTGGCGCGCTCGCCGCAGGCGTCCTGCTGGGAGCTGTCGCGGCACCAGACACCTGCGCGTTCTCCGTCTCGCCCGCGCGCAGCACGGTGCCGTAGGCGCTCAGGTGGTGTGCGCGTCATCGAAGCTCACGCTGCCGCTCTGGACGCTGTTCAGGCGAGAGCGCGTGCGGGCCATGCCGGGGCCGACGCACAACCGCCCGTGGTCGAACGGGACGTTGCGCTGGTTGGGGCTGATGAGGAGCAGGGAGAGCGACGACGGCGGCCGGCACGAGGGGCGGAAGGCGAGCTCGCCGGCCGAGACGCTGGTCGAGCCGATGGCCGTGAGTCGCGCGCCCCACGCCCGAGGTGTTGATGCAGCCGCCGGCGAGGTCGTCTTTGCCGCAGGGACAGCTGTTGCCGAGGCACTCGGCCGTACCGAGTTCCGTGCCGAGGAGCGACGCTCCCCAGAGGACCGCGAAAGCGATCGTCGAGAGCAGCGCGTGCGAGTTCATGAAGGAACTCCGGATGCGGGGGAAGTCGATGTGAATAGACCGGAGGGCTCGTGCAACGGCGAGGCAGAGTCTGCACTGCTCGACCGTCGGGAACCGCGCCGCACACTGGGCGAATCCGAGTCGGTAGAGCGCGCCGCAGGAATACCGCAGACTGCGGCGTAGGCACGAGACATGGGGACCTATTACGAGACGCGCATCTTCAATCCGCTGCTGGACTGGGCGCTCTCGTCCCCCGCAGTGAGGGCCCTGCGCGCGCACCTGCTGCGCGACGTCCCCGATGACGCGCTCGAGGTCGGCCCAGGAACCGGGCTCAACGTGCCTTACTATCCGCCGCACGTTCGGCGCCTCCGCGCGCTGGCGCGCGAGGAACGTCTCGACGCACGCCTCGTGGAGCGCGCAGCACAGCGCGGCCTCGAGGTGCAGCATGTCCGCTCCGATGCCGCTCGGATCGCGCTCCCCGACGCGAGCGTCGACGCGCTCGTGTGCACCTTCGTGCTGTGCTCCGTCGAATCCCCGCGAGCATGCCTCTCCGAGTTCGCGCGCGTGCTGCGCCCCGGCGGACGATTGCACTTGCTCGAGCACGTGCGCTCGCCGCGGCGCATCGAGCATGCCGTGCAGCGCTTGCTCACGCCGCTCCAGCGCATCGTCGCCTGCGGCTGCGAGCTCGACCGCGCTCTCCACGTCGACGTGGAGACTTCAGGCTTCGAAATGCACGGCCTGCGCTGCACGAAGAGCGCGGCACTGCCCTTCCCCGCCAGCGAGCTGCTCGTCGGCGTGGTGACGCGGCGCTAGTAGCCGAGCTCGCGCAGCTCCTTGAGCTCGCCCTCGGTCAGCTCGCGCACGTCGACCCTCGCGCGCGCATCGCCGGAGCGCGCCTGGATGCGCGCGAGCGTGTCGAGCAGAAGCTGCGCCTCCTTGGGGCGCTCCGCGAACACGTTGCGTTCCTCGCGTGGGTCCGACGCGAGGTCGAAGAGCTCGTGGCGCCCGTCGCTCGAGCGAATCACCTTCCAGCGCTCGATGTACAGCGCAGAACGCTCGCGCAGGAAGCGCTCGCCCCATGGCGCCGCCATGTCCTTGCCGCGACTGTAGTTGATCTCGGCGAACAGCCCGCGCACGCCCGCCTGCCCCGGGAACTTGCCAGCGTGCTTCGCGCGCACGGACTCCGGCAGCTCCGCGAGCACGAGCCCGGGCACGTCCGCGATCGAGGCGGGCTCGTCGACAACTCGCCCGCTCGACTGGCCGGGATGCTTGACGATCAGGGGCACGCGCAGCGCCGGCTCGTAGAGGTCCTTGCTGTGCTCGACGAGGTCGTGCTCGCCGAGGTACTCGCCGTGGTCCGCGGTGACGATCACGAGCGCGCCGTCGAGCAGCCCGTCCTGCTCGAGCCGCGCCAGCAACTCCCCCACCCCGCGGTCGGCGTGCGCGATGCCGCGGTCGTAGGCATCGACCGCCTTTTGCAGGAGCGCCGCGTCGGGCGGAGCGTCGCTGCCGTACACCTGCTCGTAGAGCGTGTCGAGCAGCGCGCTCGGGTTCTCCTCGGGCGCCTTGGGCAGCGCAGCCTCATTCGGCCCGTCGACCGGGCCGACGTTGTAGGGCCGGTGCGCGTCCATGTAGTTCATGAACAGGAAGAAGGGCTTCCCGGCCGGCCGCGCCTTGACCCACTCGTGCGCCAGCGCGGACATCTCGACTCCCGGGCGGCGCTCGTTCACGAAAGTCGCGAAGCCCTGCGTGAGGCCCATGCGCTCGTTGACATAGCCGCGGTTGGCCGCGAAGGCCGCCGTGGCGTAGCCCTCCGCCGCGAGGGCCTCGGCCAGCGTGAGCTCCTCCTCCGCGAGCGGCCGCGCATCGTTGAAGACCGCGTCGACGAGTTCGGCGTCCGCATGGTGCTGGAACGGGAACTTGCCGGTGAAGAGCGAAGCGTGGCTCGGCAGAGTCCAAGGCGCGGTAGAGCGCGCGGTCGCGTAGCGGTCGGCGCTATGGCACAGGGCCTCGAGGCGCGGCGCGGTCGGGCGCGGGTAGCCATAGACCGAGAGGTGGTCCGCCCGCACGGTGTCGAGCACCACCAGCACCACGTTGGGCAACGTCCGGGGCTCGGAACAGGCATTTCCGAGAAGGGCGAGGCTGGCAGCCGGCAGCAGGGCGCGCACGTTCATGGTTCCTCGGTGAAGTTAGCACGCCCGGGCGGCGCGGGCCGACCTCGGGAACGTGCTTCCAACTTCTGGGAGCCCCCGCGGGCCGGCCGAGTACCACGCCGGTCCGACGCTACACTCTTTCACCTGTAACATCGCGCCCTTCAAGGTCATCCCCTGAAAGGTCGATGATCTCGGTCCTCTGGCGGAGTTCGCGCTCCGTCCCCGCCCCATGGACTCGTCGTCCAAACGCAAACCCCACCCTGTAGCGCCGCTTCGGCCGGGCGAGCGCGTCCTCGTCATCGGCGGCGGCCCCGCTGGTCTGACGGCGGCGTACCTGTTGCAGCAGGCGGGCGCACGCACGACGGTATTCGAAGGCACTGGGATGCTCGGCGGCATCTCGCAGACCGCGCAGTACAAGGGCTACCGCTTCGACATCGGCGGCCACCGCTTCTTCACCAAGATCGAGCCCGTCGAGCGCTTCTGGCACGAGATCCTAGGCTCCGAGTTCATCTCGGTCCCGCGCCAGTCGCGCATCCACTACCGAGGCACGTACTTCGACTACCCGCTCAAGGCGTGGAACGCGCTCTCCGGGCTAGGGCCGCTCGAGGCCGTGCGCATCCTGTGGAGCTACGCCTGGGCCAAGCTGCGCCCTAACCCGGTCGAGGAGAACTTCGAGCAGTGGGTCTCGAATCGCTTCGGCAAGCGCCTGTACCAGATCTTCTTCAAGACCTACACCGAGAAGGTGTGGGGCATTCCTTGCACGGAAATCCGCGCGGAATGGGCCGCCCAGCGCATCCAGAACCTGAGCCTCGCCAAGGCCGTGCTCAACGCCGCGTCGATCCAGCGGCGCTCGACGAAGATCAAGAGCCTGATCAACGAGTTCCAATACCCGCGGCTCGGCCCGGGGCAGATGTGGGAGACCTGCGCGGAAAAGCTCGCCGGTCTCGGCGGTGAGGTGCTCATGCACCACAAGGTGCGCGCGATCGAGCTGCGCGACGGCCGCGCGGTCGCCGTGCGCTGCCAGACCCCCGAGGGCGAGCGTCGCTTCGAGGGTGAGCACGTGATCTCGACCATGTCAGTGCGCGGCCTCGTGCGCGCGCTCGGCGACGCGGCGCCCGCGGAGACGCGCACGGCCGCGGAAGGGCTGCGCTACCGCGACTTCCTCGTGGTCGCGCTGATCCTCGAGGCCGAAAATCTCTTCACGGACAACTGGATCTACATCCACACGCCGGGCGTCAAGGTCGGCCGTATCCAGAACTTCAACAACTGGTCGCCCGCGATGGTGCCCGAGGAAGGCCGCACCTGCCTCGGCATGGAGTACTTCTGCTTCGAGGGTGACGGACTGTGGACGGCAAGCGATGCGGAGCTCGTCGCGCTCGCCACCAAGGAGCTCGGCGAGCTCGGCCTCGGAGACCCGACGAAGGTCGTCGACGGCACCGTGGTGCGCATGCCCAAGGCCTATCCGATCTACGACTCCGAGTACCGCGGGCACCTCGACCGCGTGCGCGACTTCATCGACGGGATCGACAACCTGCACCCCGTCGGCCGCAACGGGATGCACAAATACAACAATCAGGACCACTCGATGCTGACTGCCATGATGGTGGCCTGGAACATGCAGGGCGCCGCCCACGACGTGTGGGAGGTGAACACCGACTTCGAGTACCACGAGGAGCAGCGTCTCGAGCCTCAGCGGTTCGCGGCGCAGTCGGCGGGCTAGCGCCATGCCTGCTCACGAACTCCCGCAGGGCGCGTACGTCCGCGACTTCAACCGCTTCGAGCAGAAGTACCTCGTGCGCGTCGACGACGCGCAGGCGCTCATCGCGGACCTCGCCGGTTTCGCAGATCCGGACCCGCACTCGGGACTCGATGGCTACTCGATCCACTCGCAGTACTGGGACTCGCCGGAGCTGCGCTTCTTTTGGGAGAAGCTCGACGGGCAGAAGTTCCGCCGCAAGCTGCGGCTGCGGCGCTACGCGCTGCGCGACGAGGCCTTCGTCGAGATCAAGCAGCGCATCGACCGCACGGTGCAGAAGCGTCGGGCACGGCGCACGGTCGCGGAGCTCGTCGCTCTGTTCGGCCGGGGCGAGCTCGACGCGGACCTCGAGCGCGCGGAGACGGACCCCGTCGTGCGCGAGGCGCTCGTGCTCTGCCGCGAGCACCGGCTCGTGCCAAAGGTCGCTGTCAGCTACCGCCGCCGTGCGTGGTTCGCGCGCTTCGAGGCGGACCTGCGCATCACCATCGACACGCGCCTGATGTACGACGCGAGCACGCTGGACCTCGCGCGTCCCTTCGAGATCGGCAGCTGGATCCTGCCGCCCGAGCTCGCCGTGCTCGAACTCAAGTACAACCAGCGCGTGCCCCTGTGGCTTGTCGCGCTCGTCAAGAAGCACAGCCTCGAGCTGGTGCGCTTCTCGAAGTACTGCGCGGCTGTGGACCTCGCCTTCCACGACGGTCTCCACGCCCTCGCTCCCCGTCCCCTCTGAACCCGGAGTCCACCGTGAACGAAGCCCTCGACCAGCTCACCCGCAATACGGCCGCGGTCGGCGGCGGCGCGGCCTTCTGGCACGTCCTGTACGCGCTCGGCCTGAGCTTCTTCCTCTCGCTCGTGCTGGCGTGGGTCTACCGCCAGACGCACCGCGGCATCAGCTACTCGGTGTCGCTCGTGCACACCATGATCCTGATGGCGATCACGACCGCGCTGGTGATGGAGATCATCGGCTCGAATATCGCGCGCGCCTTCAGCCTCGTCGGCGCGCTCTCGATCATCCGCTTCCGCACCGCGATCAAGGAGCCGCGCGACGTCGGCTTCCTGTTCGCCTCGATGGCCGTAGGCATGGCCTGCGGCACGGGCTTCTTCGACCTCGCGGTCCTGTTCACGCTGTTCCTGTCGCCGGTGATCTACTTCCTGCACCGCTTCCAGATCGGTGCCCAGCCCACGAGCGAGATGCTGCTCAAGGTGCAGCTCGCCGACGGCGTGGATCACAGGATCGCATTTCAGGAACCCTTCTTTCGTCATCTGCAGGATCACTCGCTGCTGTCCGTAGAGACAATTCAGGGCGGCAGCGCGCTCGAGCTCGTGTACTCCGTGCACCTGAAGAAGGGTACGCGCGAAGCCGAGTTCATGGACGCCGTGCGGACCGTGAACGGCAATCGCAAGGTCGTGCTGCTCACGGGCGCCCAGAACATCGACATCTGACCTGCGTCGCGCCATGACGCCGCACTCCCCCACGAGCGAGTCGACCGCGCGCTTCGTCGCCCGCCACGAGCGAGCGCTGATCGCGGCGTGGCTCGCGGGTTGCGCGGCACTCGCGGGAACGCTCGCGATCTGGGGCATCCTGCTCAATGGCGCCGAGCGCGCCGTGGACGCCGCGAGCGACGACTGGATCGAGGAGCTCGACGAGGCCGAGGGGCTTCTGCGCGTCGGGAGCACGACCAGCGCGCTGGCCCTGCTCGAGCGCCTCGAACGCGACTGCCCCGCCACGTTCGTCAAGCATCGCCACGACCGCGAGCGCGAGCGCCTGCTCGCGTCGCTGGCCGAGGCGTACCGCGTCGATGGTCGCAAGAAGCGCGCGCTCGAGACGCTGGAGCGCGCCGTCGCGTTCGATCCGAAGAACTACGGCAATCACTTTCGGCTGGCCGAGCTCGCCCGCGACGTGGGCGAGGACGCGCGTGCTCGCAGCGCCTATGAAGCGGTACTCGCCATCCATCCCACCCACCAGCCGAGCGCAGCGGCCCTGATGGATATGGACTTCTCCGCGGGTCGCTACGCATCCGTGGTGGAGTCCTTCGAGCGCTACGTCGACGCATGGCAGCTCGCGACCGTGCACGTGCAGCTCGGCACGACGCGCGTCGCGCTCGACATTCCCGTCGACGGTCGCTTACATTCCATCGAGGTCCGTTGCACGGTCGAGGCGAGCTGGAGCGGGCCGATCATGCTGCAGACCCACGGCTACAGCGCGCGCCTCGAGTCCATCGAAGCCGGCGCGGCGTTGCGTGCAGGCGAGCTCCCGCGAGTTCCCCTGCGACTCGACGCAACTGCGACATGGACCGCGTCCGGCGGCACCAGCCCCGCGGGCGGCGAGTTGCTCGCGCGCGAGACGAGCTCCAGCTTGACCAGCAAGCCGGTCGAGGCTGCCGATGGCATCGCCCGCATCCAGTTCGAACTTGCGCTGTTCCGCTCGGTGTCGGACACGATGTGGAAACAGGCCGAGAAGAGCTTCGCCAACTGCCTGCTCGCGTCGCGCTGGCGCGAGCGGCTCCAGCACCTGCGCCGCGGCGGCGCCCCGGCAGCCGGCTCGGTGTTCGAGGACTGAGCCGTGGATCCGCGCACCTCGAAGCTCGAACGCGCTGCCGCGACCGCCCTGCTCGGGCTGCTGCTCGCCTACGTGGTCACGGAGCACACTTCGAAGCCGTGGATTCTGGGCTGGAGCAAGCCTTGGGTCGCGCTGCTGCTCGCCTGCACCGCCCTCGCCGTGGTCACGCTCGGATCCTTCCGCCGCGAGGTTGGCCCGCGCGTCGCATCGGTGCGCCGAACCGCGATCGCCAGCGCGGCTTTCGTGACGCTGCTGCTCGTCGTCACCGAGACCTTGCTGCGAGCGACGGACAAGCCCGCTTACGAGGAGCTCGACAACTCCGGTCGTTACGCGGCCGACCCCGACGTGGGGCTTGCGTACGTGCCGAACCACCGGCAGGTGCTCCAGACGCGGGAGTACAGGGTCGAATGGGCCAGCAACGCCCAAGGCGTGCGCTCCGACCGTGACTTCGGGCCGAAGGCGGCCGGGGTGACGCGCATCCTGTGCGTCGGCGACTCGTTCACCGCCTGCGACCAGGTGCCCGGCGCGCAGACCTGGCCGGCGGCGCTCGAGGCAAACCTCGCGCGCAGGCTCGCGGAATCGGGCAGCACGCGCCGCATCGAGGTCGTCAACGCGGGCTTCCCGGGCTTCTCCACGGCCAACGAGGCCGCGTGGATCGCGAAGTTCGGCGCACGCTTCGAGCCGGACCTCGTGCTCGTCGCCACGACTCCCAACGATCTCTCCGAGAACCCGTTCCCGCTGCAATACACCGCCCGCGGCGGCCGGATGGTGTCCGCGCGGGCCACGGAAGCCGACGAAGCTCGCTACGAGCATCGGCGGCGCTGGTGGTGCCTCGGCGGGGCGATCGAGCGCAGCCGGCTCGCGCAGCGCATCGCGGCTTCCGCGGCGTGGGCCAGACTGCGCGGCCGTCCGCCGTTCCACCACGTCGAGGCCTACGAATCGCAGCCCGGTCCGAAGGCCAAGCGGCTCTACGAACTCGCGGATCGCTGCATGCTCGACGCGCGCGCCGCGTCCGAAGCCCTCGGCGCCCGCTTTGGCATCGTCGTGAACCCGTATGCGCGCCAGCTGCGCGAGTTCCAAGCTGGTCTCGACGGCGGCGCCTATGGCGCGCACTGGCAAGATTTTGCTGCTCGCAACGGAACCGCGTGTGTGGACGCGCGCGAGCGCTTCCTCGCACACGCCGACCCAGCGTCGCTGTATTGGCGCGAAGACAACCACTGCACGGCCGCGGGCTACGCGCTCATCGCCGAAGCCGCGGCCGAGCTGGTCTGGTCGCGCCGTGCCGAGCTGGGGTGGATGCCGTGAGCTCCTCCACCCCCAAGAAGGCGCCGTGGTGGAGCCGCGTCACACTGCGCGACGTGCTGTTCCTCACGCTGCCGCCGTTGCTGATCGGCACATGGCTGTTCCTCGCTGCCGTCCGCGACTACTCCAACGCACGTCGGTACGACGACTGGTGGTCCGCGCAGACGAGCGTGCGCAAGTTCGGCTGGAATCGTGCGCGAACGGCGCTCGACACGCCAGCGCTCACCGAGCTCGAGGCGCGCATGGATCCCGAGCGCGACGACGTGCCGCAGCTGAGGCTCTACGTCGATCGTCACGAGTTCGACCGCATCGACGGCGAAGTCGGCGAGCACTGGGGCGAGTGGGTCGACGTCCGGATCGATGACCACGGCGAGCTCGTCGACGCCGAGCTGCGCTTCCGCGGCGACGGCAGCGCGCACTGGACCACGGAGAAGAAGTCCTTCACGCTGAAGACGAAGTCGGGCTCGCTCTACAAGGGCTTCCGAACCATGGCCTTCAGCGTCAAGGATGTGCTGCCGCAGTACCTCGCGGCGACGCTCGCGAAGGACTTCGGCCTGCTCGCCCCGGAGCAGCAGATCGTGCCGGTGTACCTCAACGACCGCTTCTATGGTTTGCACCGCTTCGTCGAGCCGATCGACGAGAGCTTCCTGCGCCGTAACTTGCGCATGCCGGGCAACGTGTTCCGCGCCGACACAGCGGAGCGCGGCGACTACTTCAAGGACCTGCCGCGCGAGGTGTTCCGCAACCCCTACATCTGGGACCGCGCTGCGAATAACGACCGGCCCGGCGCCTTCGGCACCCAGCTGCTTGGGGACTTCCTCGCCGACTTGAACGACCCTTCGCCGACCGCGCGCGAGCGCCTCGACGGCTGGCTCGACGAGGACGAGCTCTCGCGCCTGCTCGCGTACCTGCTCGTCGTCGGCGACCCGTACCACATGAGCGGCGTGCACAACCAGTTCTGGTACGAGGACCCGGCGTCGGGCACGTTGCACCCGATTCCCTGGGACGTGCGCCTGCTCGACCTCGAGAAGCCACCGCGCGGCTCGAACATCCACCGCTTCTGGCGCATCGTGCTCGAGGATCCCCGCATCTGGGCCGGCACGATGAGGGTGCTGGCGGAGAAGCTGGAGGACGACTCGCTCCTGAAGGCGGCGGAGGTGCGACTCGCGCTCGTTCAAGCGCGCTATGCCGACGCGCTCGAATACGACCGCATCCGCAGCGGCATCATCCCGCCGATCGGCGACGCCGCGGTCGCTCTCGCAACGCTGCGCCGGAACATCGAGGTCCTGCGCGGATGGAGCCGGGATGCAACCGCGAGCGCGCTGGTGATGCCCGGCACCGGAGACGCTGCATGGACGATCGATCTGGTCGTCGAGGGACGTGCCCTCCTTGCTCTGCAAGGGTTCGAGCTCGCCCGCGGCGCGCCCAGCCGCGAGGGAATCTGGCTCGACAGCGACGGCAGCGGAGCGCTCGATCGGAGCGACGAACCCTTGTCGACCGTCCTCGAGCTCGGTGGCGACATCGGCGGGACAGGCGCGGAGCTGCGGCCCATGCCCCGCCACGTGCGGCTCTTCTGGAAGCCCGCGGCCGACGCTGCGCCGCAAGGCGACCTCGTTCCGAGCCTGCTGCTCTGCGCCACGGGCGAGCGCCTCAAGATCGCGACGCTCGAGCGCGGAACGGCCCTGCCGACGCGCCGCCGCGCGCCTCGCGACTCCGCTTCCGTGAAATCTCCGGCGTCGAATTCGACCGAGCTCGAAGAGCTCGTCTTGCTCGGAAACGTGCGACTCACCGAGGACTTGCTGGTGCACGCCGGACAGCGACTCGTGCTCAGACCCGGCACGACGCTCACGCTGGAGCCCGACGTGTCGATCGAGTGTCGCGGCCAGCTGATGGCGCTCGGCACGGCGGAGCTGCCGATCACGATCGAGCGCGCGAACCCCGAGCTGCCGTGGGGCGTATTCGCGCTACAGGGTGCCGGCGCGAACGGCTCCCGACTCGAATACGTGAAGTTCGTCGGGGGCGGTGCTCGTCAAGTGGGGCGCGTCGAATACAAGGGCGCGGTCTGCGTGCACTACTCCACGGGCGTCGAGTTCGACCACTGCGAGTTTGCCCACAACCAGCGCTGCGATGACCTCATCAACGTCGTGAAGGGCGAGGCCGCGATCACGAACTCGCACTTCCACCACGCCAACGCGGACTCGATCGACTACGACATGTCCGGCGGGCTCGTCGCGTGGACTCTGATCGAGGGTTCCGGCAATGACGGGCTCGACCTGATGACCTGTTGGCCGCGCGTGGTCGGCAATCGCATCCTCGACTCGGGCGACAAGGGCATCTCCGTCGGCGAGGATAGCTCGCCGCTCGTGTTCGCGAACCTGATCTCGGGCTGCGTGCGCGGCATCGAGGCCAAGGACCGCTCGGAGCCCTTCGTATTTCACTCAACGCTGGAGAGGAACCAGCTCGGCGTCTACGCGCACATCAAGAACTGGCGCTATGGCGAGGCCGGGTGGCCCAAGTTCGTGCGCGCTGTGGTCGCGGGCAACGACCACGACTACAGGAGCGCTGATGATGCCTGTCGCACGATCGCGGACGCGCGCGTGGCGAGCGAAGGCGCGCTTCACGCCGGCGACGTCGAATGGGCTTATCGGCTACACGGCGTGCGGGGCGTCTCGGCCGCACCCGGGCTCTACGACGGCTGGAAGCTCGCCGAGCCCTTGGCACCGCGCCACGAAGGCACGTTCGCCGCGAGCTTCGCGGACACGCTGGCCGGTTGGAAGGCATCGGGGCTCGTGAGGCGCCTGTGCCTGCGCGAGCTCGAGCTTGAGGCGACGCTCCGCGCAGGCGACGGACGCATCGAGACGGAGGTGGACTGGCGGCTCGACGAGCCCGACCGCGTGCACGAGCTCGTCGTCGAGCTCGCGAGCGAAGGGCTGCCCGAGGTGGCCCTGTTCGCCCGCGGGCCCAGCGGCATCGCGACAAGGACCGTGTCGCTCGCCGCAAACCGCCACGAATACAGCTTCGCGACGCTGCGCTTGCCTCCGGGTTGCTACACGGCCTTCGGGATCGACGCCCGGGCGGCCGCGAGCGGCGCGCGCATTCGCGTCCACTCTTGGCGCGTGCTCTCATGGGCCCCGGAGTCGCGCTGATGCTCGCCCTCGCCCTGCAGGAGTTCACCTTTGCCGTGCTCGGCCACACGCGCGGCGGACCGGACGATGGCATGTTTCCCACGCGGGGCTACGCCGAAATGGTGCGCGCTGTCCAGAGCGAGCGACCGGACTTCGTCGTGCTCGCGGGCGATCTCGTCTACGGCGACTTCCACTCCGCCAACGTCGACCGCGAAGCCGTCCGTCGTGATTGGGATGCGGTCGACGCGGTGTTCGCGCAGTTTGGCTGTCCGGTGCACCGCGTGCCCGGCAATCACGACGTCTGGGAGAGCACCACGCGCGACCTGTGGATCGAGCGCTATGGCGCGCTGCAGCAGAGCTTCGAGCACGACGGCGCGCTGTTCCTGCTGCTGAACTCCTGCTGGACGCCCACGCCGGGTGCGACCGAGCAGTGTCCGCCGCGCTTCATTCGCGGAGTGCAGCTCGATGCGCAACGGCGCGCGTTCGTCGCCAACGAGCTCGCGTCGCATCCCGATGCGACGCACGTGTTCGCCTTCCTCGGACACATGCTCTGGTGGGAGCCGGAGGCGGAGTGGTGGAACGAGGTTCACCCGCTGCTTTCGAAGTCCCCCACGCGCGCGGTCTTCGCGGGCGACCTCGGTCCGTGGAAGTACTCGCACCTCGGACGCGACGGCATCGAGTACGTGCAAGTGGCTGCCGATTTCGTGTCGGCGCCGCTCGAGATGCAACGCAATCGCGAGTCGATCCGCGCCCTCTCCGAGCAACTCGACACCTGGGCGCTCGTCACCGTGCGCGGCGCCGAGGTGGACATCGACATCCGCACGCTGGGAGCGCTCGATCCCGCGCGCCACACGCCCTCGAACTACCTCTCCGTGCATGAGTTCGACGCCGGCTCGCTCGAGCGCAAGCTCTTCAGCCGCATGGACAACCCGATGAAGCTCGTCGACTGGCTGTGGAAGCTCGGGCTCGCCGCGGCGGCGGGCGGAGCCTTGATCGGCGGCGCGGCTGTCTGGATCCTGCGTCGACGCAGATGAGATTCGGTATCGACGCAACCTGCTGGGCCAACGTGCGCGGCTACGGGCGCTTCACACGCGAGCTGTGTGCAGCGATGGTCTCGCTCGCCCCCGAGCACGAGTTCGTCTTCTTCGCCGACGACGCCGCTGCACGCGTCTTCGAGCTCCGTGCACCCAACGTCCGGCTGGTCACCGTTGACCAGAAGGTCGCGCCGACGAAGGCCGCGGCGGCGGATGGCTCACGCTCGCCCTTCGACATGCTGCGACTGACGCGCGCAGTGAGCCGCCACCAGCTCGACGCCTTCTTTTCGCCCTCCGTCTACACCTACTTCCCGCTCCCTCCGCGGCTGCGCGCGCTCGTCTGCATCCATGACTGCATCGCCGAACGTTTCCCGGAGCTCACACTCCCGTCGAGACGAGCGCGAGTCTTCTGGAGCGCGAAAGTGAAGCTCGCCCTCTGGCAGGCGCGCCTCGTGTTGACGGTCTCCGAGTACTCGGCCCGCGATCTCGCGCGCATCCTGCATGTACCGCCGGGCGAGATCCGGGTGAGCACGGAGGCTCCGGCAGCGGCCTATCGCCCGAGCGAATCGATGGCGGATGTCGCGCGTGCCGCCGCCGCCATCGGATTGCCCGCCGGTGTGCGCTGGTTCACCTATGTCGGTGGCTTCAACCCGCACAAGAACGTCGAGACGATCGTGCGCGCGCTCCACGCGCTCTCGCGCGGAGACGCGCGTGATCCGCACCTCGTGCTGGTGGGGCCGACATCGACGGACGTCTTTCATGGCGAGCAGGGCCGCATCCACGCGACGATCGCAGAGCTCGGCCTGCAGCGCCGCGTGCACTGGGCAGGCTACGTTCCCGATGAAGAGCTGCGCCACTTGCACTCGGGCGCGCTCGGTCTGTTGATTCCATCGCAGTGCGAGGGCTTTGGCCTTCCGGCCGTCGAGGCGGCGGCCTGCGGAGCGCCCGTGATCGCCACGATCGAGAGTCCGCTGCCCGAGTTGCTGTCCGGTGGTGGGCTGTTCGTCGAGCCCGGAAGGCTCGAGCCGCTCGCGGCCGCGATGCGCACGCTGGCCGAGGACGAAGGAGCGCGCGGACGCATGGCGAAGGAGGCCCTCCAGCGAGCACGTACCATGACCTGGCCGAAGGGTGCCAAGGCTGCGCTCGAAGCACTGCTGGAGTGCGCACGATGAGCCTGCGCGTGGCCCACGTCACGACGTTCTACCCGCCGCACAACTTTGGCGGCGACGGCATCGGCATCCAGCGGCTCGTGCGCGCGCTCGCGCGCCGTGGCATCCACAACACGGTGATCCTCGACACCGACGCGTACACGCAGCTCTCGAGCCGCGCGCCGGATCCCGCGCCGACGGAGGACAACGTCGAGGTCGTCCACCTCTCCAGCTCACTACCCCGCCTGTCGCTGCTGGCCGTGCAGCAGCTTGGACGCCCCGTCGCCCACTCCGCTCGCCTGCGCGAGCTGCTGGCTCCGGGCCGCTTCGATATCGTCCACTTTCACAACGTCAGCCTGATCGGCGGTCCGGCGGTGTGGAGCTACGGTGACGCGCTCAAGCTCGATTTCGCGCACGAGCATTGGCTCGTCTGCCCCAGTCACGTCCTGTGGCGCCACGGTCGCGAGCTCTGCACGGGTCGCGAGTGCCTGCGCTGCCAGCTGAACCACCGCCGTCCGCCCCAGCTCTGGCGCCACACCGCGCTGCTCGAGCGCCACGGACGCGCGGTCGACGCCTTCGTCGCGATGAGCGAGTTCAGCCGCGCCAAGCACCGCGAGTTTGGCTTTCCGTTCGAGATGGATGTGCTGCCCTACTTCCTGCCGGAAGAACTCGCTGCGCCCTCGCCGCCGCGTCCGCAGGAGCGGCCCTACTTCCTGTTTGTCGGCCGACTCGAGCGCATCAAGGGGCTCGACGACGTGATTCCGCTGCTGCGCGAGTTCCCGGAGGCCGACCTGCTGGTGGCCGGCACGGGCGAGCACGAGAGCGCCCTGCGCGAGCTCGGGCGCGACCTCCCCAACGTGCGCTTCCTCGGCCGCGTGAGCGAGGAAGCGCTGCGCGGACTGTACGCGCACTGCGCGGCGCTAGTGGTGCCCTCGATCTGCTTCGAGACCTTCGGGATCATCCTGATCGAGGCCTTCCGCGCCGGGGCGCCAGTCATCGCGAGGCGCCTAGGCCCCTTCCCAGAGATTGTCGAGGCTTCCGGGGCGGGCGAGCTGTTCGGCTCGGCCGACGAGCTGGGCGCCTCACTGCGGCGAGCCCTGTCGCAGTCGGATCGACGCGCGCGACTTTCGGCTGCCGGCCGCGCGGCGTTCGCGGAGCGCTGGAGTGAGCGAGCCGTCCTGCCGCGCTACTTCGAGCTCGCCGCACGCACCGCCCGCAGGCGCGGGAAGCCCGAGCTCGCCGCGCGCATCGAGACCGCTGCGTACGGGACGCCGCGAGGCTAGAGTCGAGTCGTGCTGCGCATCCTTCCGACCTGGACTTGCTGGACGCTCGCAGCCCTCGGCGTCGCCGCGGCGCTCTGGCATGCGACGCGCGCGCCTTCGGCTCGCGAGATGGCAGCGCTCGCACGCACCCAGCGTGCCAGCGCCTCGGCCGCCCATCCGCTCGCGCTGCGCGACGTGAGCGCCGAGTCTGGCGTGGACTTCACGCACGATGCCGACGCCCACGGTCGCTTCTGGCTGCCCGAGGAGATGGGCCCCGGCGTCGCGCTGTTCGATGCGGATGGGGACGCCGACCTCGACCTGTTCGTCGCCGGTGGCGGCTCGATCGACGGCAGCGGGCCCCCGCAGGCCTGTCGGCTGTGGCGCAACGAAGGCGGTCGCTTCACCGACAGCACCGAAGAGCGCGGCTGCGGAATCAACGGCCCGGCCTACGGGATCGCCAGCGCCGACTTTGATCGCGATGGAGACGTCGATGTCTTCGTCGCGCGCCTCGGGCCCAATGCACTCCTACGCAACGATGGAGCGCGCTTCACGGAAGTCGCGCGCGAGCTCGGGGTAGCCGACGAGGGCTTCGGAACGGCAGCCGTGTGGTTCGACATGGACCGCGACGGCTGGCTCGACCTGTACGTGTGCAACTACGTCGACTGGTCCCCTTCGATCGAGAGGCGCTGCTACGCCAGCGGCGTGCCCGACTACTGCGATCCCGGCGCTTACGAGAGACCGGGGCAGGACCGGCTCTATCGCAACGTGGACGGAGTGCGCTTCGAGGACGTGACGGAGCGCGCTGGAATGCTCGGCGCGCGCGGGCAGGGTCTCGGCGTTGTCGCAGAGGACTTCGATGGTGACGGCCACTGCGACCTGTACGTGGCCAACGACTCGACACCTGCCTTCCTGTGGCGCAATCGCGGCGACGGCACTTTTGCCGAGGACGCCCTCAAGGCCGGCTGCGCCTACAACTCGCTCGGCGTGGCGATCGCAGGCATGGGAATCGCGTGCGAGGACCTCGACGGCGACCTGCGTGCGGACCTGCTGGTCACGAACATCCGCAACCAGAGCCACCTCGCGCTGCTCGCGCGCGGTCCGCGCTTCGAGGACGCGAGCGCTAGGCTCGCGCTGCCGTCGTGGTCGATGCCATGGACCGGATTCGGCGTGGTGCTCTTCGATCAGGATCACGACGGCGCACTCGAGGGCTACTTCGCGAATGGCGCCGTGAATCTCCTGCCGAGTCGCGTCGGCGATCCGCGTCCCTATGTCGAGCCTGACCAGCTCGTGCGCTTCGAGCATGGCCGCACGCGCGACGTCAGCGAGGGCTCGGGCGCCGTCGCCGACGAGTCTTCGCGCGCGCTTGCCAGCGGCGACCTCGATGGCGACGGAGATCTCGATCTCGTCGTCAGCGCCTTCAACGGGCGCCTGCGCGTTCTGCGGAACGAGCAGCAGGGCAGCGGCCATTGGCTCATCGTGGACGTGCGCGATGAGCGCGGCGGCGCGGCCCTCGGCGCGCGCGTGGAGATCGAGTCTGGCGGGCGCCGTCAAGCGCGCTTCGTGCGCGCGCAGTCGAGCTACCTCTCGAGCAGCGATCCCCGCGTCCACTTCGGAGCGGGACCGGCCTCGAAGCTCGACGCGCTCGTCGTGCGCTGGTCCGATGGCAGCGAGCGCCGCTTCGAGGGCATCGCGTGCGACCGCGTGCTCGTCGTGCGCAAGGAGGAGCGGCGGTGAGCGTCCTCAAGCTCGCGGCACTCGGGCTCGGCGCGGCCGGTCTGGGCTACGCGCTCCTCGCACCCGCCGGCGCGCTCGCGCCGCGGCCAGCGGACCTGCCGGAGCCCCCGAGGTCGACAGGTTCCCTCGGCGCTCCCGTCGCGCGACTCGAGCGCGCTCCGTGGCTGGCGGCGTGCCTCGCCGCAGATCTGCCGGACGTCGAGCTTGCGGCGGAGATCGAGCACGAGCCCATGCGGCGCATGGTCGCCGAGTCGCGGGCCTGGACGCAGGGTCGAGACGCGGATGCCCTTGGACGCATGGGCGAGATCGCGCTTGCGCTCGATCTCGGTGAGCCGGCCGTCGATCTGTTCACGGCGGCGGCAGGCTTGGGCAAGGAGCGCGCGCGCTGGCTCTACCTGCTCGGCGCAGCGCTCCAGCAGCAGGGTCGGCTGGCGCTCGCGGTGACGGCGCTGCGCGAGGCGCAGTCCTTGGACCCCAAGCTTGGCGTCGCGCGCGCGCGCATCGGCCGCGCCCTGTTCGAGCTTGGCGAGAGCGACGCCGCACGCGTGGAATTCGACGCCTGCCTTCTCGCGGACCCCACGCGCGCGCTCGGTCACATCGGCCTCGCGCGACTGGCGCTCGCTCGCGGCGACGCGAAGACCGCGCTGTCGTCGCTGGACGCGGCAGGCGCGCTCACTCCGGGGGACTACGTGATCTGGACCCTGCGAGCGCAGGCGCTCGTCGCCTTGGGACGCGCGGACGAGTCGCGTCGCGACAGCGAGCGCGCGGCGAGGCTCCCGCGCTACCGTGGCTGGCTGTCGTTCGACCCGCCGATCCAGCAGTGCAACGAGCGAGCGCGCGCGTTCGCCCACGTCGAGGCGAAGTTCGGCGCGGCCCAGTCGCTCGGCGACGTGACGCGGATGGCGACTCTCGCCGATGAGCTCGCGGCTCGCGTGCCCCTCGACGCGGAGGCATGGCGTCGCGCGGCCGCATCGCAGGTCGCGGCTCGAAACATGCCGGCTGCACGCGAGCGCATCGAGCGCGCGGTCGAGCTGGCGCCGCTGTCGGTTCCCGTGCTGTGCACGGCCTCCGAGATCGCGATGGCGTCGGAGGATCGGGTCCGGGCTCTCGAGCTCGCCCGGCGCGCCGTCGCCGCGGATCCCGCCTCGGCCTTCGCGCACGAGGTTCTCGGCCGCGCGAGCTACCTGAACGGTGACCGCCTTGCCGCCCTGACGCATGCTCGTCGCGCCGTGGAGCTCGCACCCGCGGAGCACGACAAGCGCCAAGTGCTGGTGGAGATCCTGCTGGGGCTGCAGCGCCTCGACGAGGCCGAGCTCGAGCTCGAGACCTTCCTCGCGGTCGCACCCGATCACCCGTGGGCCAAGGCGCAGCTGGATGGGCTGCGCAAGCGCCGCTGAGCACCACCATGCGCGCCATCCTCACCTACCACTCGATCGATCCTTCGGGCTCGCCGGTCTCGATCGACGAGGGCACGCTGCGGCGTCACATCGCGTTCCTGCGCGCTGGCAAGGTCGCGGTCGTGCGACTGGAAGAGATCCTCGCCGTTCCCGAGCACCGCGATGCCGTCGCGCTCACCTTCGACGACGGCTTCACCAACTTCGAGAGCGTCGCGTGGCCGCTGCTGCGCTATCAGGACTTCCCCGTGACGCTGTTCGTCGCCACGCAGAGGGTTGGCCGCGACAACGCCTGGGGCGGGGCGAGTGCGCGCGGCATCCCCACGCTGCCGCTGCTCGGCTGGGATGCGCTGCGGCGCATGCAGAAGCAGGGCCTCACGCTCGGCTCGCACAGCCGGACGCATCCGCGTCTCACGCAGCTCGACGACGCCCGACTCGCCGACGAGCTCGACGGCTCGCTCTCCGACATGGAGCGCGAGCTGGACACGCGGCCCGGCTCGTTCTGCTACCCCTATGGCGACGTCGATGAGCGCGTCGCGAATGCCGTGCGCTCGCGCTTCGCACGCGCCTGCACGACGGATCTCGCCACGCTGCCGGCGAGCCCAGACGCCCACCTGCTTCCTCGGCTCGACGCCTTCTACTATCGCTCTGCGGGGCGTCTCGAGAGCTTCGGGAGCCGCGCCTTCCGCGCGCACCTGTGGCTGCGGGCGGCCGCGCGCGGGCTGCGCGGTCGCTGACTTCCCGTTTCAGGTCCCGAAGGCGCGCTTTCGCGGCCCAAGCCCATGGAAGCGGTGCTCCCGGCCGATCTATGCTCACTACGGTGCTGCGATGACATCCGCTTCCCATCCGACCCTCCAGAGCGACCCGGAGCTCGAGAGCCAGTTCGAGCTCGCCTTCGCGCCGCTGCACAAGCGCTGCCTCGGCATGGCCGTGGGCGTCGTGGTGGCTCTCACCGTCGCCTTGGCGACCGCGCTCTCGCTGCTCCGCGCGCCGGACAAGCCCTATCCGCTCGAGCTGCTCGGGAACTTCTTCCTCGGCTACGAGGTCGCGTGGGGCGGGTTGGCCATCGGGGCCTTCTGGGGCTTCTGGCTCGGCTTCGTGGTCGGCTGGAGCTTCGCCTTCGCGCGCAACCTCGTGCTGGCCATCACATCCTTCGTGTTCCGGACCCGCGCGGAGCTCGAGGAGAGCCGCGGCTTCCTCGATCACATCTGAGCGATGAGCCCCAAGTACGAGACGCTCCGCGCGACGATCTACCGCGCCAGCGCGCGTGCCTGGGGCATCGCCATCGGGCTCGTGCTGGGCCTCGGCCTGCTCGTCGCCACGTGGTGGCTGCTCCTGCGCGGCGGCGAGAACGCGGGCGCTCACCTCGGCCGCATCTCGCACATCTTCCCGGGCTACGACTTGTCGTGGACCGGCGGCCTGATCGGCTTCCTGTACGCCTTCGTGGCCGGCTACGCGCTCGGCCGCCTGCTCGCCCCGCGCGCCCCGATCTCGCGCGCGGAGCGCAGGGCGGAGCTCGAAAAGCACGTGCGCCTGAATGCTCGCAGCTGGAGTCTTGCACTCGGCAGCCTGCTCGGCCTCGGCCTGTTCACCGTCACCGCCGCGCTGCTGCTGCGCGGAGGCGAGCGTCCCGGCGACCTGCTCGAGCACATCGACACCTTCTTCCCCGGCTACGCGATCTCGTGGACCGGCGCGCTCGTCGGAGCGGCGTGGGGCTTCGCAACCGGCTGGATGGCGGGACAGCTGCTCGCGCTGGTCTACAACCGCGTCGTGGCGAGCGCCGAGGCCAAGGTCGCCAACAGCTGAGCGGCTTCGACGTCCGGCGCTACGGCGCGGGCGCGAGCAGAAAGATCGCGAGGTAGTCGTCGACCTTGCGCTCCGCGACGATCGAGCGCCCCTCGAGCAGCTGTACCCAGCGCTCGTCGTCGAGCTGGATCCGTCCGCGGCGCAGCACGATGAGCGGGCGTTCGAAGCCCGGAGCACCGGGGCGCGGCGCGGCGTCGGGCTCGATCCGCGGCAGGTCACGCGCATAGGCGTCGTACGCGAGCGTGTGGGAGAACAGCGAAGGCTGCACCATCAATCCGGTGTAGAGCGCCTCGCCGCGACCGGCGCCGAGCTCGCGCGCGGCGGCGACGGCGCCGCGCATGTCCTCCATGTTCCCTCCGCCCGCCTGCGCGACGCCCAGCGCCAGCGCCGAGAACGCGATGAGCCCGACGAACTGCGTGCGCGAACGCTCGGGCCAGCGCTCGGCGAGCACCGCGACGCCCACGGGCAGGGCCCAGGCCACGGGTGCGAAGTACTGCAAGGGCAGGCGATCCCAGCGATAGAAGGACAGCACGAAGACCAGCGCGAAGCAGGCCAGCGTCGCACCGGCGAGCGCGCGCAGCGGTGCGGGCAACGGACTGGCGCTCGCTCGGCGACGCCACGCCCCCACGATGCCACCGACGCCGACGAGGAAGAACACGCTCGCGCCGACCTTGGCGAGCAGCGCCCAGCCGCCACCGAGTGCGCCGAGGAACGGCGTGAACAAGCGCGACGGCAGGGCGAGAGCCTCCTTGACCAGCGCAGGTCGCAGCACGAAACCGCCGACGTCCGTTTGGTAGTCGAGCCGGTCGGAGGTGGCCTTCTGGGCATAGGCGAGCAACCACGGGACCTCGGGGAGCAGCGCGAGGGCGCCCGCGCCGATGAGCCACCCGAGCGGCACCATGTCCCGACTGCGCACCACGAGCCGGGCCGCACCGATGGAGAGGACGACCACCTCCATGATCCGGTGGGTCAGCACGCCCGCCGCGACGCACAGCGCGAACAGCGCGAGCCGTCCGAAGCGCGAGCCGTGCTCGCTGAACGCCGCCCACATCGCTCCCGCGCTGAACACCGCCAGCCACGCGTACGGGCGAAGCTCCGTCGCATAGTGAACCTGATACGGCAGGCAGGCAAGCAGCCACGCCGCGAGCGCGACTCCGCGCGCACTCAACCCCGCCGCACGCGCGAACGCGACCACCGGCAGGAACAGGAGCAGGCTGGAGAGCACTGGCAGGAAGCGCAGCAAGGCGCCCTCTTCCCACCCACCGAAGACGTGCACGACGCCAAAGAACAGCGGCTGGTGGACCACCTCCGCGCGCACGTGCTCCACCACGGCCCGAAGCGTCGGCAGGCTCGCGTGCGACAGCGTGTGCAGCTCATCGAGCCAGAGGCTCGATTCCAGCGCCTCCCATACGCGCAGGACGACGGCCACGGCCACCGCGAGAGCCACCCACCGCCCCGCCCGCTCCCCCGCCCGCGCCTGCATCACCTTCGTACGCTAGGCACGCCGCTCCCCGCTGGGAAGCCCACACCCCGAGCCCCCTCTCGCCACGGGCCCCGCCCAGCCATCCCCAGCACCGCTCCCGCACGGCCCGTGTGACTCCCGCGACCAGAAAAAGCTCGGAAGACGCAACGGCGTCTCCCGAGAAGGATCCCCCGCGCACTGCCGAAGGCCGTGCGCGGGCCAAAAGAGGTTCGTCGTCTCGGCGCCGGGCGGATTGCGGAACCACGCCTGCGCATCAAAGTGCTGGCCCGGGGGCAATCGGCTGGCCGAGCGCGCTGGGGTTGGCGGCCATGGAGGCGAAGAAGTCCAGCGACAGCGAGCGCGATCAAGTTCGAGCGCAGACCCGTCGCGGGCACGCCCGAGCGCTGGCTGAGCATCTAATGCTGCCGCTTGAGCTGCGACGCGAGCGCATGGTTTCCGGTGGCCGAGGCCGCGCTGGCCTGCTGCTCGAGGCTGGCGATCTGCTGCGCGATGGCAGCCTGTTTCTGGGCGAGGGCGCCGGTGGCGAGCCAGTCGGCGGCGAGGAGAACCTGCGTGGTGCGGATCATCACGGAGGGTTGGGGGTGCAAGTTCCTGAGAGGTGACCGAGGGGCAGCCACAGAGCGACCGTCCGCCGGGGAGAGCCTTGGCGGAGGCGAATGCCTCCCCGCGCGGGTTTGCCCCGGAAGGCGTTATCCGTGGAACTCGACCGAGGCTCTCCGTTCGCTCAGGTGACGGACAGCGCGGGGGAAGAAAGTTCCAGACTGCGCGCAGCCGGTGCGAGCGCGCGCCGGCCGCGCGGCACCGCTATCGTCCGTTGCGTCGATCTAGGTCGGCCATGGCGGACTCGGGCACAGGCAGGATCGCGCGGGGGTTCGCCGCGCTGGCGTCGGGCGACGCCGTTGGGCGCGTGTTGGCCTTCCTCGCGGGCGTATGGGTCGCTCGCGAGCTCGGAGCCGAGCTCTTCGGCGTGATGGCCTTCGGTCAGGCCGTGGTGCTGTACTTCACGCACCTTTCCACCTGCGGCCTCGAGCTCACCGGCGCGCGCGAAATCGCCGCAGACGCGGGCAAGGTGCGCTCGCTCCTCCCGTCCATCCTCGCCGCCCGCACGCTGGTTTCGGCCGCGCTGGCGGCGCTCCTGTCCGCGGCCGCGATCGCCTTCCTTCCCCCGCTCGACGCCGCCGTCGTGAGCCTCTACTCGCTGACGCTCTTCGGCCACGGGCCGAGCCCGAAGTTCGCGCTCGTCGGGCTCTCGCGTCCGGTGCCCGTCGCGCTCGCCCGCACCGCGGGCGAGGCGATTTATGCGTTGCTCCTGCTCGCGCTCGTGCGCACCGGCGATGACCTCGTCTTCGTGCCATGGGCACAGGCGCTCGGGGACGTGCTCGCCGTGCTGCTGATGCTGCTCGCGCTGCGCCGGCTCGGGCACGCTCTCCCGCTCGAGCTCGACTGGCCCGCGGTGCGACCGCTCTTCGCGCGCTCGTTTCCGCTGGTGCTCAACATCCTGCTCGGATTACTGATCTTCAACTCGGACCTGCTCGTGCTGCGCGCGTACCGCGGCGCCGAGACGGTGGGATGGTATTCGGCCTCGTACCAGCTGATCAGCTTCCTGATCAACATGGCGGGCGCCTACAGCCTGAGCCTGATGCCGGCGCTGACGCAGGCGCGCACGGACAACGGCGAGCGGCGGGCTCTGTATCTCGACTCGCTCGCGCAGGCCCTGTGCGTGGGCATCCCGCTCGCGGTCGGAGGAGCCCTGTGCGCGAGAGGGCTGATCGCGCTCGTGTTTGGCTCCCAGTACGAACCCTCCGGCCTGCCGCTCGCGGTGCTGGTCGTGTCGATTCCCCTGATGCTCTACAAGGACGTCGCGATGGTGGCGATGGTCGTCGCCGGGCGCGAGAAGGCCGTGCTGCGCATCACGATCGCGGCGGTGCTGTTCAACCTCGTCGCGAACCTGCTCGTGATTCCGCGCTACGGAATGGTCGGTGCGGCGTCGACGACGCTGGCCACGGAGGCGCTGCGCATGGCGCTCGGGGCCTGGTACGTGCGCGATCTCGGGTTGCCGTTGCTGCCGCTCGCGCGCCTGTGGCGCAGTGCGTTCGCGGCCCTCGCCATGGGAGCGGCGGTCGCGCTCGTCCCGCTCTCGCGCGTGCCGCTCCCCTCGAGCCAGCTCGAGCTGCCCGCCGTGCTCGTGACGGTCGCGTTCGGGGCCATCGTCTACGCGCTCGCGCTCGCGGCCACCGGCGGCCTGCGCCTGCGCCGCGGAAGGCTCCCCACGCTCGAAGTCTGAAGGCGAGGCGGCTAGTAGCGCAGCTCGAGCAGACGCGCGTCGCGGCCCGGCCCCCATTGCGTGACGACCAACACGCGGTCGTACTCGCTGTCCGCGATCTTCAGCTTCGACTGTCCGCCCGTGAGCTTCTCGACGAGCACGGGCACCGTGTTGGAGTGCCCCGCCACGACGGCCACTGCGCCGCGCGGCAGCGAGTCGAGCGCCGAGAGCAGCGCGTCCGGCGTGCGGGCGGGCACGACCTGCACGTTGACTCCCACTGCGACGGAGAGCAACGCCACGGTCTGCTGCGTGCGCTGGTATTCGCTCGAGAAGACGTGCGTGACGCCGCTCTTGCCGAGCATGTCGCACAGGCGCTTGGCGCGCGCGGCGCCTTCGTCCGTCAGGCTCGGGTCCTCCTTGGGCTCGGCGGCCTTTTCCGCGTGGCGCACGAGCACGATCGTGCGCGGGAAGGAGAGCTTGTGCAGGGCGTCGGGCTCCTCCGTGCCCGATTGAGGCGCGATCGCGCCGACGAGCAGGGCACACAGGGCCAGCGAGACCGCGGCCAGCGCGCCGCGACGAGTGATCCAGTCATTGTTCACAGGTATCCGAGCTCCTTCAGCTTGCGCAGTTCCTCGGCGTCGACCTCGACCTTGCGAGACGCGCCACGGTTCTTCTGTTCCTCGGTCCACGCCTCGAGCGTGGCCTTCATGGCCGCGGTGCGCTCGGGCTCGCTGGCCGCGAGGTCGCGCTGCTCGCGCGGGTCGGCCTCGAGGTCGAACAGCATCGTGCGCTCCCACGTGTAGTGCCGCACGAGCTTCCAGCGCCCTTCGCGAATGGACGAGATGCACATGCGCTTGCCCCACGCGACCTCCGCGTCAGGGAGCCACGTGATCGCGAACGCCTTGGCCTGCGGGTCGGGCAGCTCGGTGCCGTCGGCGGACACCTTGCGCAGGAGGCTGCGCGCGCGCGCCTGGTCCGCGAAGTCGAGTCCGAGCGCGTCGAGCACCGTGCCGAACACCGTGCGCGTCTCGACGACGCCGTCGATGCGCGTCGAGCGCCTCGAGCCGGGCGGCACGACGAGCAACGGCACGTGCAGCTGCTCCTGCCACAGGGTCGAGGTGTGACCGTAGGAGCCGTGGTCGAGGAATTCCTCGCCGTGATCGGCGACCACGACGATCAGCGTGCGATCCATGCGGCCCGACTGCTCGAGCGCCTCGATCAGGCGTCCGAGCTCGCGGTCGATGTGCGCGATCTCCTCCTCGTAGAGGTCGACGAGCCAGCGGTTCTCCTCGGCGCTGACCATCTGGCGGTTCTTGAGCAGGTTCTCGTAGTCGTTCTCGTGGCGCAGCCAACCTTGATACGCATCCCCGAAGTCCGACTCGGATTGGTCCATGTACTCGTAGTGCGCGTCGAAGTAGTGCGCGAACAGGAACAGCGGCCGCTCGTCGCGAGCCTTGAGCATCCCGAGCGCGATGTCGGTGACATCCTTGCTCGTGATCGCACGGTGGCCGAGCGCGTTGGACGCGTCGTAGCGCTCGAATCCCTGCGCAAAGCCGCGCTGCGGTCCGACGTAGGTGTGACTCACCACGGCGCGCGTCGCGTAACCGGCCTCGGCGAGCGCTTCGGCGAGCAGCACTTCGCTGTCGCGCAGCGCGCCGCTGAGCGAAAAGCCGCCGTGCTCGTGCGGATAGCGCCCGGTGTGGATCGCGCCGAACGCCGGCATGGTCCAGGGAGCCTGCGAAACCGCGTTACGGAACAGCACGCCGCGCTCGGCGAGCTTGCGCAGGTTCGGCGTCGTGTCGCGGCCGTGCAGCGACGGTCCGTAGAGCGAGGTCGCGTCCGCGCGCAGGGTGTCGATGCCGATCAGGACGACGTCGTAGGGCTGCGCGGCCGTCAGCGTCGGTCGCCCGAGCATTCCGCCGGATCCAGCGAACAGCGCGGTAGCAGCGAGCAGGACGGCGCCCGCGCCGCCGGAGATCGCGAGCGGACGCGCGAGCGCAGGGACATCGCGCGCGGCGAGCTCACGCAGCGCGTTGCGTCGCACGAGCGCGAACAGCGCGGCCGAGACGGCCAGCGTGAGCGCGACCTCGATCCACGGCAGCTTGCCGATGCCCAGCGTGATGGCATTGCGACCGAACCACAGCAGCGCGGGGTAGCAGGCGAGCAGAGCCGCGAGCGACGCGACGATACTGGCGCGCGCTCCATCTCCGCTCGCGGAGCGCGCATACCGGCCGAGGCACTCGAGCGTGGCCGCGAGCGCGAGCGCGGCGCCGAGCACGAAGGCGATGTGACCGGCCGCGACCCACTCGCGCTCTCGCTCGACGAGCAGCAGCAGCGCGGTGGCGACGAGCGCGCCCGCCATGCTCGCCCAGCTCGTCCACGCGCGCGACGCCGGCCAGCTCGCGACGCGCCGTGCCGAGAGGTCCGCTCCAGTTGCGAGGAGGGCCAGAACAACGGCCGCGGCCGCGGCGGCACCCCACAGGAGTCCGCCCCGGGCACCTTCGAGCAGGTCGGCGCGCTGCAGCAAGTACGCGAGATGCTCGAACCCCAGCGTGGAGTAGCCCTGCTCGGCGAGCCCCTCGCGCGCGCGCAGCCAGCCGGCGAGCACGCCGACGCCGCCGCAGGTCGTCGCCACGAGGGCCGCCGGCACCACGGCCAAGATCCAGAGGGAGCGCATCGCGGTTCGAGGGTAGCGCATGGACTCGGGGCGGTCGAACGAGCCGTCGCGGCGCGCGGCGAGCCCTGCTACGAAATCGGAGCGCGAGCCGCGACGGCTCGCGGGCCGGAGCGGCTCCCCGTTCGCGCGAGCCGCGTCGGGAGCGCGCCAGCGAGGGGTGCCGTCCGACGAGTCGGCCCGCGCGCGGCTGGCACGCGAGTTGAACACTTCGCGGTACGATCCCCGCTGGCGATCGCCCAACATGCCCCGCACCCAGCCCCTGCTCGCGCTGCTCGCACCCTTCGCCCTGCTGCTCGCGCTCGCCTGCGTCGGCACGCCGGAGCCCGCGCAGCCGCGCCCCCAGACGCTCCCGCGCCCGGCGGTCAGCGCTACGGCGGCGGCCGACCTGCCCGGCCTCCTCAACGTGGTCGCCTACACGGACGCGCTCTACAGCGGCTCCCAGCCCGAGGGACCGGGTCTCGAGACCCTGGCCGACTTGGGCTTCCGCACGATCATCTCGGTCGACGGCGCCCAGCCCGCGGTCGAGTCCGCGGAAGCGTTCGGCCTGCGCTACGTGCACCTCCCCATCGGCTACGACGGCATCGACGCGACCCGCAAGCTCGAGCTGGCCCGCGCCGTGCGCGACCTGCCCGGTCCGATCTACGTGCACTGCCACCACGGTAAGCACCGCAGCGCGGGCGCCGCGGCCGCGATCACTCTCGCTTTGGGCGAGCTCGACGAGGCGGGCGCCAAGGCGCGCATGAAGGTCTCGGGCACCGCCGCCGACTACAAGGGCCTGTGGGCCTGCGCGAGCGAGACGCCGCTCGCCGACAAAGCCAAGCTCGACACCGCCTCGAACGCCTTCCCCAGCCGTTCGAAGTCCACCGGCCTCGTGCAGCTCATGGTCGACATCGACTACGCGCTCGACAACGTCAAGAGCGTCGAGAAGGCTGCTTGGAGCGTGCCGGCCGAGCATCCCGACCTCGTGCCGCCCGCAGAAGTCGGTCGCATCGCGCACTACTTGCGCGAGCTCGAGGACGACGGAGAAGTGAAGGCCAAGGGCACCGAGTTCCTCGCCACCCTGCGCGCCTCGCGCGAGGCCGCGGAGAAGCTCGAGAAGTCGCTGCTCGACAGGGCGGCTCCAGATACGCTCGCCGCGGACATGAGGGCGCTCGTGAGCTCCTGCAAGAGCTGCCACGCCAAGTTCCGCGACTAGGCCAGGCTGTCGAGGCGTTCGAGCGCGAGCTCCGGCGCGTGCGCGTCGGACATGGCGGTGGCCCAGTCCATCGTGAAGCGTGCGTTGATCTCGCTCAGGGGGTTCAGCACGCTGCGGCCCGAGCCATCGAGTGCGCGGTGGTGGTACGCGTCGATGCCGAACGGGCCGAAGTAGGCCGCGGACGCGAGCGCGCGCCCCGCGCTCTCGAAGGCCGCTGCGAGCGCCGCGTCGTCCGCGCGCGAGAGCTGCCCGCGTCCGGCGCGCTCCGTCGCGAGCCATGCGCCGTGCTCGGCGACCTGCTGGAAGCACGGCCGCGAGATCGAGACCACGCCGTCGCGCCCCACCCAGCCCGAGCGCGTGTGCTCGAGCGTCACCTCGACCCAGGGTTCGAGGACGAGCGGACCGATCCGCAGGCTGGCCTCGATCCATGCGAGCTCGTCCGCGCGCGGTTGCCCCGACGCGATGCGCCTTCGCCCGCGCCCCGCCGCACCGAACGTGCGGCGCACCAGCCAACCATGCGGAGCGGGGCGCGCGAGCAGCGCGAGCGTCTCTTCCAGCGTCGCCGCGACCGCCTTCTCGAAGCTCGCGTCGGCGAGTGGCGCGCGCACGGCGGCCGCGAAGGGCCGCGCGTTGACGGTGCGCAGCACCTCGAGCCCCGGGGCCGCTTCGACGCGCGCACCCGAGCGTCGCAGCAACGCGAGCGCCGTCGGCGTCGGGCTCCACGCGAGGCCCGCGAGGCCCGCGGCGAGCTGGGGATCGCGCGCGAGTGCCGCCTCGGTCACGAGCACGTCGCCCGGGCGCAGGAGAGTGCCGAGCAGTCGGGTGCGCTCGCGCTCGACGATCGCCCGCAGGTGCGCGGTCGGCGCATAGCGGCGTACGGCGGCGAGCTCGCTCTCCGCATCGAGGTTGAGCACCCAGGCGCGCGGCTCGTGCTCGCTCACCGTCGCGCTCCCGGGCCCGCGACCCCGCGCTCGCGCGGCTCGGACTCGAGGCGCGCGAGGAAGCGCTCGTCGAGCCCCGCGCTGCGCCGCGCGACGCGATTGAGCGGACGTCCCTGCAGCACCGCCGGCGTGAGCGGCGCCGGGAGGGCCGCCCGCCAGATGTCGTAGTCGAGCGGAGCGCCGGTAAAGTGCTCGAACCAGTGGGCGGCGAAGGCGACATGGCCGATCTCGTCGCGCTCGACCCGCTCGAGCACGCGCGCACCCTCCTCGTCGCCCGCGGCGCGGAAGGCCGCCGCGTAGCGAGCCGAGTGCTCGAGGTTGGCGCCCTCGAAGCCGAGCCCCTGCAGGGCCACGAAGGCCGCCGGCGTCGCGCAGGTCGGCACGCGCTGCCAGAACCAGTCGCGGATGGGCTCGTCCCCGAAGTCGCGCCCCTCGCGGCGGAGCAGCGCACGGTAGAGGCCCAAGTGCTCGAGTTCCTCCCCGCACAGGCGCACCAGCCCGGCCCGGAAGTCGCGCGGGGTCTCGGGAAAGGCCAGCACAGCCCAAGCGAAAAGCTCCGCCGCCTGCAGCTCGTGGTGCACGAACGTGTGCAGGATGCGGGATCGCGCGCCCCGGTCGCGCAGGCCCTCGGGGCGCGGGGCGGACGGGCTGCGGGAAGCGACGCGCCAGCGGGGCGGGCGGCCGGGACGCTCGAGGCGCACCGCCGTGGGCGTGACCGTCCAGCTTTCCTCGTGTCGCGTGTCCGGAGCCGATCTGGGCGAGAGCTTCGCCTCGACGGTCGTGGCGAGCACCAGCTCCGCGCACCAGCGCTCGACGGAGCGCTCCCCAAAAACGTTCATTTCGCGGCAGGAAGCGGGAGAACTCATCGGCGGGCGGGAGGCAAGGTAGCACGCGGGCAGCAAGCCCGGCGCGGGCCGGTGGCCGCACCTGCGCGCAGAATCTCGCGGTTCCCTCGTGCGTGGCTCGAGCCTATGATGCCGCGATGCGAATGGCGGCAAGCTCCACCGCGGTACCCCACCCCGACCACCGCCGGGGCGACCGAGCGGGCTCGGCCGGCTCGAAATCCATCGCTGCAGACTCGACCGAGGCGGAGGCCCTGCGCGCGGGTCGCGACCTGTTGCGCGCCACCGAGCGCTACGCCTTCGACTCGCGCGGCCGCAGCTGGGTGCACCTGCTATCCACCGTGTTGCTGCTCGTCGGCGCGCTCGTGGTCGCGGGTGCGGCGCCTTGGTGGCCGGTGCAGCTCGCGGGCTCGATCCTCGCCACCTTGATCTTCGTGCGTGCGTTCATCCTGTTCCACGACTTCATGCACGGCTCGATCCTGAAGGGCTCGAAGGTCGCCGAAGGCATCTTCTTCGTGCTCGGGATGATCCTGATGACGCCGCCCAACGCGTGGCGCTACGGGCATAACTACCATCACAAGCACGTGGGCAAGCGCTCTGAGGCGAGCACGGGCTCTTTCCCGCTGCTGACGACCGAGATGTGGCGCAAGGCCTCGAAGAGCGATCGCCGCTTCTATCGAGTGGCGCGCCACCCGCTGACCATCGTGTTCGCGGTCCTGACGGTGTTCGCCTACTCGATCTGCGTCACGAACTTCCTCAAGGACCCGCGCAAGTACTGGGACTCGGCCGCGGCGCTGCTGTGCCACATCGTCGGAGCGCCCTTGCTCGCGATCTACGGCGGCTTCGAGCCGCTCCTGTTCCTGTACCTGATCCCCGTGGTGAGCGCGGGAGCGCTCGGTGCCTACCTGTTCTACTCGCAGCACAACTTCGTCGGCATGCAAGTGCCCGACGAGGCCGAGTGGGACTACCACTCGGCCTCGGTAGCGACCTCGAGCTACCTAGAAACTGGCCCGCTGATGCGCTTCTTCACCGGCAACATCGGCTACCACCACGTGCACCACCTGAACGCGCAGATCCCGTTCTACCGGCTGCCGCAGGTGATGGCCGAGATGCCGGAGCTGCAGCACCCGATCCGCACGACCCTGTGGCCGCGCGACGTGCTCGGCAACCTGCGGCTCAAGCTGTGGGACGAATCGCGGCGCGAGATGGTCACGTTCCGCGACGTCGGCTGAGACGGGCGAGGACCGCGCCCCCAAGCCTCCGCGCGCGGGCGCAGTCCGCGCTTGACGGCTGGGCTCACGTGTGCGCGCAGGCCAGCGCGGAAGCTCGGCGCCCCAAGGAAGGTCCAGCGTGGCCGAGCGGTGGAAGCTGCGCCGCGGGGCGTCCGCGATGCGGTGTGAGACGTGCACCCCGGTGGTCTCGACGTACAGACCGTCGCGTCACTTTCGAACCACGATCAGCCGCTCGAGCGGATGCTGGCCGCACTCGCGTTCCTCGGCGTTGCGCACGATGCCGGTCAGCTCCTCGCGCCGCTTCCCGAGCTCGCCCTCGAGCTTCGGGATGCCCGCCGGAGAGCGCTCGCGGATGCGCTCGCACGCTGGGCACTCCCCGGCGCGCGCCGCGTAGGGCCGTGTGCACCCGGTCCAGCGCCCGCGCAGGTACACCGCGCCGCAGCCGCTGCAGCAGCCCGGCCCCGCCCGCTTTCCGTCGCGACGGTACGGGTGGTGGCGTTCGCCGCCTTCGCCGCGGCCCCTGCGGAAACACCTCGAAACGCTGCGCCTCGCGCTGGTCATGGCGACCTCCTTCGCTCGGCGTGGATCCTCGGCCCAGCACGGAGCGGCGGCTCCCCGCCCGACCTCGAACACGGCGTGGTGCGCTGTGCGACGCGCCGCCGGGCTTTCAGCGTCGCAGCGAGAGCGCGCTCGCCTCGAGCTCGACCGCGAGCGGCGCGAACAGCTCGCGCGGCCCCCAGGCCTCGAAGGTGTAGACGTCGTCCTTGGTGCGCGCGACCACAAGCAGGTAGTCGTGGAGTGCTCCGGCGACCTCGCGCGAGCCCGCGACCAGCGCCCGGTCCTCGCCGAGATCGCGCTCGGACGACACGACCAGCGAGCGCGAGCGCACGAGCTCGGCGCGCGCGAGCTTCGCCCAAAACGCGAGCGCGCCCCTGTCGTAGTTCGACTCGCGCCGGACCTTGATGCGCACACCGTCTGCGTTCATGGCCTCGACCGTGTCGCGGTCGCTGTAGTAGCGGATGAACTGCGCGGGCGGCTCGAAGCGCGGGCCGCTGGCGAGCAGGCCGGGCCGACGCGGCCGCCCCTCGACGGCGCCCGCGACGAGCCCGTCGCCGAGGCGCGCGATCCAGTCGAAAGGTAGCAGCGTGCCATCCTCGCCGCGCGGAGCGGACTGCGCGCGATTGAACGTCACGCGGATGGTGCTCATCGCGACCTGGGAACGCAGGAAGCGCGCGCGACCCTCGAGTGCCTCCAGCTCGACCGTCACGCGCGCCAGCTCGGCCTCGATGCGCAGCGTGTCCTCCATCTTCTCGCTCTTCTCGAGGTGCGCCAGCAGGCGCTCGCGAGCGCGGCGCGCGTTGTCGATGCGGATGTCGAGCTCGACCAGCGTCTCGGTGATGTCCTCGGCGCGCACGCTGCGTTCGACGACTTCTCCGAGCTGCCCGATGCGCTCGAGCAGGGCCTCGAACTGGGCCGCGGGCACGCGCACCGCGATCGTGCGCGCATCGCTCTCCGACATCCAGCCGCCGGCCGCCTCCGCGAAGGACTTGACCGAGGTCTGCGCCGCCGAAGGCGAGAGCACGACGACCGAGAGCGCCGCGCTGTAGATCACCTGCCGCGCCTCCTTGGGCGCCGCTTCGAGCGCGTCGCTCGGGCCTTGCACAGACATGCCCCCAGAGTCCGCGGAGCGGGTCACGTCCTTGTAGGCGGCGAAGCCCGGCTCCGCCGCGGCTCCCTCGGAGTCCCAAGTCTCGAGCGCGGCCGGGACTGAAGCGGGCGCAGCCATGTTCATGCAACCGGCGAGCAGCAGGCAGGCGGACAGCGAGACGGCGAGCAACTTCATCGAGCGGACATCCCTTTTTTTTCGCGTAGAACGCGCACGCAGGCACGCTACGGCGGCCACGCCCGCCCTGCGAGCGCCGAAATGCCACTTGCCAGCGTCCGCGCGACAGTTCTTACAATCCTAGTCACCATGCGACTCGCCGCCGCGCTGCTGCCCCTCCTCGCGCTCGCTTCCTGCGCTTCCACCGGCCAGCCCGCGCCCGTCGCGGGCGCCGCGGAGCAGTTCGAGCGTCTCAAGCGCCTCGAGGGCGAGTGGGTCGCGCTCGCGGGCGTGGGCGATGCACCCGCGGGCACGCTCGTGCGCTACCACGTGACCAGCGGGGGCACGGCGCTGGTCGAGACCGTCTTCTGCGGCACGCCGGACGAGATGTCGACTGTCTACTACCTCGACAACGGCGCCCTCGCGCTCGTGCACTACTGCCTCGGCAACCAGCCGCGCATGCTCGCTCGCGCGAGCGACGAACCCGACGTCGTGCGCTTCGAGTTCGCCGGCGGCGCCAACATCGGAAGCTCGACGTCGCACATGCACGCCGCGGAACTCCGCTTCACGAGCGACGCGCGCCTCGACACGCGCTGGACGCAGTGGAAGGACGGCCGCGCGGCCGGAGACGTCCGCCTCGCGCTCGTGCGCTCTTGGAAATGAGCGGCTAGTCCTCGCGCGCGAGGTCGTAGCCGAGAGACAGCACGACGGGCACGAGGAACAGCGTGAAGACCGTCGATGCCACGAGTCCACCGGTGATGACGGCTGCGAGGCCCTGGTAGAGCTCCGCGCCCGAGCCCTGCCCGAGAGCGAGCGGCAGCATGCCGGCCACCGTGGTGATGACCGTCATCAGGATCGGGCGCAAGCGCGTCTTGCAGGAGCGCGCCAGTGCCGAGCGGGGATCGAGCCCTTCGGCGCGGAAGTTGCCGGCCTGATGCACGATCAGGATCGCGTTGTTGACGACGAGACCGGCGAGGATGATGAATCCGAGCATCGAGATCACGTCGAGGTTGGCCTGCCCGCCGGAATAGTCGTGCGCGAGGCGCACGCCGAGCAGGCCGCCGGAGAGCGCGAGAGGTACGCTGGTGAGGATCACGAGCGGTGCGCTCCAGCTGGAGAACAGCGCGACCATGAGCAAGTAGATGATCAGCACGGATAGCCCGAAACCCTGCGTGAGCGCCGCGATCGTCGTGCGCAGCTTGTCGGCCGATCCGCCGGTTCGCAGCGTGTAGGCCGCGCCGAGGTCGAGCGCGAGCGGCGGGAAGATCTCGCGTTCGACGGCCTCGACGACGCTCGAGAGCGGCGCGTCGGGAGCGATGTTCACCGTCAGCAGCACGTTGCGCTCGCGCTCGAGACGCCGCACGGACTGAGGGCCCGTGACGGACTCGATCTTGGCGACGGAGTCGAGCGAGACGACCTTGCCCGACGGCGTCGCGAAGCGCAGCGCCTCGAGTTCCTCCGGAGAGCCGATGCGTTCCTGCGCCACGAGCACGTTGACGTCGACGTCGCGACCACCCTCGATCAGCGCGGTGAAGCGCCGTCCCGCGATCGCGGTCTCCACCACCGCCCCGACGTCCGCGACCGAGAGCCCGAGGTCCTTGGCGCGGGACTCGTCGACCGTCACGCGCAGCTCCGGTCGACCGGTGACGAGCGAGCTGCGGACGAACTGCACGCCGTCGAGCGCGCGCAGCCGCGCCTGCAACTCCTCGCTGGCGCGATCGAGCGTGTCGAAGTCCGGGCCCGAGAGCTCGATCTCGAACTGCTTGCCCGGGTCCTCGAACAGGCTCGAGCGCACCGGCACGACGAACTGGAAGCCCGGCAGGGTCATCGCGGGCCCGTACAAGCGCTGGTGGAAGTCCGCGATCGTGGCGCCATCGGCGCACTCGTCCTTGAGCACGACTCCCCCGCCGTTGAAGCGCGGTCCGACCACGGCGAAGGTGTGGCGCGTCTCGGGCTGCGAGAGGATGAACTGCTCGAGCGGCTTGAAGTTGTCGCGTGCCGCCTCGGGTCGCGTGCCCGGGATCGGCGACGCGAAGAAGAACACGAGGTTGCGGCTGCCCGTGGGCAGGTACTCCGTGGGCGGCACCACGACGAGCGCCGCGAGCGAGCCAGCGACCACGAGCAGCACGAATCCGAGCTTGCCGAGTCGCGCGCCGGGAGCGACGAGCGCGTCGATCGCGCGGCCGTACCAGCGCCCGAGCGCGCCCAGCGGCAGCTCCTCGCTGGTGAGCTCGTCGCCGCGCGCCGAGCCGAGCCACAGCGCGGACAGCACGGGCACGACCGTCAGGCCGACCACGAGAGAAAGCAGCACGGCCGCGGAGATCGCCAGCGCGATGTCGCCGAAGAGCTGGCTCGCCTCGTCGCCCTGCAGCAGGATCGGCACGAACACCGCGACGGTCGTGAGCGTCGAGGCCAGCACCCCGCCCCACACCTCGCGCCCGCCGTCGATGGCGGCATCGACCGGCCCCTTGCCCATCTGTCGGTGCCGGAACACGTTCTCGAGCACCACGATCGCGTTGTCCACGACCATGCCGCTCGCAAAGGCCAGCCCCGCGAGCGAGATCACGTTGAGCGTGCGATCGAGCCCCTTGAGGACGAGGAACACCGCCACCAGCGAGATCGGGATGGAGACCGAGATGATCAGCACGCTGCGTACGCTGCGCAGGAACAGCGCGAGCACGACGATCGACAGCAGCGAGCCCATCCACAGGTTGCCGTAGACGAAGTCGATCGCGTCGTCGATGTAGCTCGACTCGCGGTAGACGGCCTCGAGCGCAACGTCGATGCCACGGTTGGCGAAGATGCGGTTGAGCTCCTCGCAGGTCGCGTCCACCTGCTCGATCAGCTCGACCACGTTCGAGCCGCTCTTGCGGCTGATCCCGATCGCCACGCCCGGCACGCCGCTGATGCTCACGAAGCTGGACGTCTCGCGGTAGGTGTCGACCACGGTCGCGACGTCGCGCACGTGCACGCTGCCAGCGGGCGTCTCCTTGATCACGATCTCGCCGAGCTCGCCGGGCAGTTCGGCAAGACCGACCGTGCGTACGACGAACTGGCGCGTGCCGCTCTCGATCGTGCCTCCGCGCACGTTGACGTTGCCGCGCGCGAGCGCCGTGCCGAAGTCGGCGAGCGAGACGCCGTGACCGACGAGGCGCTCGGGGTCGACGCGCACCTGCACCTCATTTTCCTCGCCACCGACCACCAGCAGGTCGGAGACGCCCGGCACACGCTGCAAGCGCGACTCGACCTCGTCCTTGACGAGCCTCCGTACGCGATTGGCGTCGTAGCGCGAGCGCAGCGTGATCCACATCACCTGACTCGAGTCGCTCGGCGCGACCTCGACCACCGGCTCGTCGGCCTCGACCGGCAGGCTGGGCACCTGCCCGAGCTTGTTGACCACGTCGATCACGGCGAGCTGCGTGTCCGTGCCGAGTTCGTACTCGAGCGTGATCGAGCTCAGGCCCTCCGCGGAATCGGAGGTCATCTCGACCACGCCCTCGACGGCCGCCAGCACGTCCTCGAGCTCGCGCGTCACCTGCTGCTCAACCTCGACCGCCGAGGCGCCGCGGTAGGCCGTCGTGACCGAGATCAGCGGCCGGTCGACAGTCGGCTTGAGCTGGATCGGGATCGTGCGGTACGCGAGCGCCGAGAACAGTACGGTCAGGATTATCCCGACCGCGATCATGTAGGGGTTCCGGACGGACCAGCGGATCGGGTTCACGGCTGCGTGGTCCCTGGCTGGTCACCGCGCGGCAGGAGCGGCGCTCCGGGGAAGGCCATAGCGGCGCCACTCGCAACGACTCGCTCGCCGGCCACGAGGCCGCCTTCGAGCGCCTCGACCGCGCTCTCCCCGCCGACAGAGCCCAGCACGCGCACGGGCACGAACTCCGCGGACAGCGACGGTGCTCCATCCGCCCCGACGCTGGACTTCGCGCGCACGAGCAACGTGCCCTGCCCCATCACGCGCAGCGCGTCGGACGGCACGAGCAACACGCCAGGCAGCACCGCCAGCTCGAGCCGTGCCCGCACGAACATGCCCGGCTTGAGCACACCGGCGGTGTCTTCGCCGGCGTCGAGGCGCGCGACGCCGCGGAACACGCGGCTCTGCTCGTCCGCGACAGGAACGAACGCGTCGAGCGGTGTTTCCAGCTCGAAGGCGCGCACTTCGTCGAGCGTGAGCAGCACGCGCGGCGAGGCCCCGAGGCGCGCGGCCGCGCTGGCGGGAATCTCGATCTCGACCTGACGCCGCGAGCGATCGACGATCTCAAGTACGGGCGCGCCGGGCGCGAGCGAGTCCCCCACTGCGGCGAGACGGCGCACCACGGTCGCGGGGAACGGCGCGCGCAGCTCGCACTTGTCGAGCTCACGCTGGGCGAGCGCGACTTCCGCACGCGCCAGCTCGACCTGCGCACGCTGCACGGCGATGTCCTCCGCCCGCGAGCCGGCTTGCGCCTGCCCCAGCGCCTCGCGCGCGGCTTGGACGCGCGAATCCGCCGTCGTGCGCTCCGCCCGCAACGCGTCGAGCGCACTTTCGGAGATGACCTGCGTGCGCACGAGTTCCTCGCCGCGCGCCAGCTCGCGCCGCGCGAGCTCCGCCTCGGCCTCGCGCACCGCGAGCTCCGCCTCGAGGCGCCGCTTCACTTCCGCGCGCTCGCCGGACAGCACGCGCTCGAGCTCGCGTTCCGCGAGTGCCTGTGCCGCTCGCGCGCGGGCGAGCGAGGCCTCGGCGTCGCGCGCATCGAGCGACGCGAGCAGCGCCTCCGCCTCGACCGCGGCCCCCTCGAGGACCTCGATCGTCGACAGGCGCCCCGCCCGCTCGAAGCCGAGGCGCGAGCGAGCCTCTGGGAGCACCGAGCCCGTGAGCTCGACCGCGGGGCGCAGCTCGCCCACACGGATCTCGGCCAGCGTGACCGGCAGCACGAAGGGCGGCCGTCCCTGCGGCGCGCCCGCGCCCTCGTCGCCGGAGCGGAGCTTCCAGACCACCGCCGCGAGGGCGGCCAGTCCGAGCAGGAACAGAATCGTGGAGGTGCGTGCGCTCATGTTCGACCGGGCATGGTCGCGTCCTGCGCGCGGGACCGCAATCAGCGCCACGCGCATCGCGAAGGTGCATTTGGCAAGATCCCCAGCGATGATTCCCGCATCAGCAGCCCCGCTTGCGGCCCGCGCCTTCGGGGGCGAGGTCCGCCACCACGTCCACGTCCTGCGCAACGGCCTGCGGCTCGTCGTGCATCCCGACTCGAGTGCGCCGGTCGCCGCGGTCTACGTCGGCTACCACGTCGGCAGCGCGCGTGAGGAGCCCGGTCGCACGGGCTTCGCTCACCTGTTCGAGCACCTGCTGTTCGAGGGCTCCGCGAACGTCGCCTCCGACGGCCACTTCCGCCACGTGACGCAGGCCGGCGGCACGCTCAACGGCAACACGAGCTTCGATCGCACGCTGTACTTCGAGACCGTGCCGGCGAACCAGCTCGAGCTCGCGCTGTGGCTCGAGAGCGACCGCATGGGATTCCTGCTCGACGCGATGACTCAGGCGAAGCTCGATAACCAGCGCGATGTGGTGCGCAACGAGAAGCGCCAGAACTACGAGCAGCGCCCCTATGCGAAGGCGCACGAGGCGCTCGCGGCCGCATTGTTCCCCGCGGGCCATCCCTACGCGCACCTGCCGATCGGTTCCCACGAGGACCTGATCGCGGCGACGCTCGACGACGTGTCGGGCTTCTTCCGGCGCTGGTACGGTCCGAACAACGCCACGCTCGGCATCGGCGGCGATGTCTCGCTCGAGCGCGCGATCGAGACTGCGGAGCGCTGGTTCGGTGCACTTCCGCGCGGACCCGAGTCGCCGCCCATGGTTCCGCAGCCCGTGCGCCTCGAGCGCGCGGTCGCCGTCACCGTCGAGGACAAGGTCGCCCTGCCCCAGCTGACGCTCGCGTGGCCCACGCCGGAGTCCGGCTCGCGTGACGAGGCCGCGCTCGAAATGCTGGCGATGGTGCTCTCCGCAAGCCGCGCCTCGGTGCTCGACCGCGCCTTCATGATCGACGAGCTGCTCGCCAAGAGCGTCACCTGCGGCTCGTTCTGCGGCGAGGTCGCGGGTCGTTTCACGATCACGCTCACCGCGACGGCGGGCGTTACCCTGGAGCGCCTGTGCGCGCGCACGTTCGAGCTGCTCGGGGAGGTGCGGCGCAAGGGTGTCGATCCGGCACTGTTGCAGCGCATGCGTCACCGGCACGCGGCGGACTTCGTGCGCGGACTCGACTCGATCTCGAACCGCACGCAGGCACTCGTGCTCTCCGACGTCCTGCGCGGCGAGCCGACGGCGTTCGCGACGCACGCGGAACGCGTCGTCGCGGCCAGCGCCGACGAGGTCTGCGACGTGCTCGCTCGCCACCTGCTCGAAAGCCCGCCCGTGCTGCTGTCGGTGGTCCCTGAAGGCCGGGCGGCCGACGCCGTGCGCGGGAGGCCCGCATGAAGCTCGACCGCAGCCAAGCGCCCCGGCGCTCCGGCCCGCTCGAGGCGCGCCTGCCGCGGATCGAGCGCCGCACGCTCGACAACGGCGTCGCACTCGCCACGTGCCGCGCCAGCGCGACGCCCGAGACCCTGATCGAGGTCCGCTTGCCCGGCGGCCGTGCGCGCGAGCGACTCGACGAGCTCGGCCTCGCCTCGCTGGTCGCCAAGCTGCTGCAGGAGGGCACGCGCAGGCGCACGACCGTCGAGTTCGTCGACGCACTCGACTACCTCGGCGCCGACCTGCGGGCCGGAGTCGACGAGGACACGCTGGTGCTCTCCCTGCGCGTGCTCGACCGACACCTCGCCCCGGCCCTCGAGCTCCTGTGCGAGTCCCTGTTCGAGCCGCGCTTCGACCCGCTCGACTTCGAGCGCGTGCGAACCCTGCGGCTCGCGGCCCTGCGCAGCCGCGGCGAGGAAGCCGCGCGCGTCGCCGACACGGCGTGGGATCGCCTGCTCGAAGGGCCGCTCACGAGCCTTGGCTATTCCGCGCTCGGTACGGAGGCCACGATCGGCGCAGCCAGCGTCGCCGCTGCGCGCGCCTTCCACGAGCGCTCGCTCGATCCTCGTCGCAGTCGGGTGGCCCTCGTCGGCAACTGGACGGCGGACGAGGCCGCCGAACTGCTCGCGCCGCTCGTGCGGCACTGGCCCGCGGACGTCCCAGCGTGGGCGACGAGCGACTCGAGTCCCTCCACGGCGGCGGCCGCGGGCCTGTACTGCGTCGATCGGCCCAACGCACCTCAGGCCGAGCTCCGCATCGGCCATCGCAGCGTGGCGGCCAGCCACCCCGACTGGCTGCTGCTCGCGGCCGTGAATTACCCTCTCGGCGGCCAGTTCTCGAGTCGCCTCAACCTCAACCTGCGCGAGAAGCGCGGCTTCACCTACGGCGTGCGCTCGGGCTTCGAGCCCCGCTGGGGTTCGGGCTCGTTCTCGGTGGCCCTCGCGGTGCAGTCGCGTCACGTCGCCGAGTCGATCCGCGAGGTGCGGCGCGAGCTCGAGGAGTATCTGGCCGGCCCCACCGAAGCGGAGCTCAACTTCACGCGCGAATCGCTCGAGCAAGGGCTCGCGCGCCAGTTCGAGACCGCCGCCGCCCGGCTGGCCTTCGTCCACACGGTGGAGCGCTTCGGCTGGCCCGACGACTACCCGCTCGAGCGCCTGCGCCGGCTGGCGGCTCTGGCCCCGTCCGACCTCGCCCAGCTGGCCCGCGCCCACCTGCGGCCCGCAGACTTGCGCGTGCTCGCCGTCGGGCCGCGAAGCGAGCTCTCGGCCCTCGAGGAGGGCGCGCAGTCGCTCGACGTCGACGGCGCAGCGCTGGAAACTCCCAGCGCGAGCTGACGGCGGCCCTGCGGCGGGCGCTGGCGAGGGCTCGACCGGCTGGGACCGTACGGACCGGAAGCGGCGGCCACGGGGCCCGCGCTGGCCCGTCGAATCCGTCCCTTTCCGGAGCCACACGGCCCCCGCCGCGACCCTGCCTTCGGGGGGCCCGGTTCGGTATCCTCCTCCCCTTCGGAACTTGGTTCGCCGCGGCCCAGATCGTTCCCCACGGCCCCGAACTCCGCCCCATGGATTCCAACCTGCAGAGCAGCCTGAACTTGGCCTTCGTGGAGGGCCTCTACAGCGAGTACCTCCGCGATCCCAACGGGGTCTCGGCCGACTGGCGCGCATACTTCGACTCGCAGAGCGGAAAGTCCCTTGGCGAAGCGAGCGAGCCGGCGGTGCCGGCCCCGCTGCCACTGCACCAGCAGGGCGGAACTCCCCGCGAGCGCGCCGAGGCCAGCGTGGCCGACATTCAAGACCGGGCCGACCAGCTGATACGCGGCTTCCGCGTGCGCGGTCACCTGATCGCCAAGATCGACCCGCTGGGCCTGCCCCGCCCGCCGCACCCCGAGCTCGAGCCGGCCTACTACGGCTTCGGCCCCGATGACCTCGACCGCAAGGTCAGCGCCCGCACCTTCCACGGCAAGGGCATCGAGACCTTGCGCTCGGTGCTCGACCGCATGCGCAACACCTACTGCCGCTCGGTCGGCGTGCAATACATGCACATCGACGACCTCGGCGTGAAGCGCTGGCTCGAGGAGCGCATGGAAGGCAGCGAGAACCGCCTCGAGGTCTCGCGCGAGCGTCAGGTGCGCATTCTCGCCAAGCTGCAGGACGCGGTGCTGTTCGAGGAGTTCGTGCAGAAGAAGTTCCTCGGCGCCAAGAGCTTCTCGCTCGAAGGCTGCGAGAGCATCATCCCGCTGCTCGACCTCGCGCTCGAGCACTGTGGCGAGCAGAAGATCGACGAGGTCGTGAT
>SXGS01164471.1_pt1 | contig 41397 bp, 30 predicted proteins | sample 3174681 | NCBI WGS metagenome assembly SXGS01 (sample SAMN11356861, study PRJNA531348) | freshwater metagenome | isolation source: freshwater sample F1-80 | place: China: Fuxian Lake, Yuxi | collected 2017-12-25 | reverse complement strand
GCGCCGGAGACTGACGTGCTGGGAGCGTTCCCCGCCCCTGCAAGCGGTGAGTCGGCGCTGGAACCGTCAGTCGGAGCGCCGTCAGCTGGTTCGGCGATGCCAGTGCGGAGGCCGGCCACGATCGGCTCCTCCGCGGGCGCGGCGACAGGGTAGGTGGGCGGCACCGAGGTTCCTCCGCCTGCTGACATGACAGCGCCGGCAGCTCGGGGCGATCCGGCTCGGGGCGCAGCGGCGCCCGGGGCCACCTGCGAGATTGACCAACCTGTGGGGATGGTGGGCCTCGGTACCCGCTCATCGAGGCGAGCGAACGAGGAAAGGTCGATTTCTCCGGGCTGTCTGCTTTCGGCTGCGAGGAGCTTGGACATGCCGAAGTCAAGGACAAAGTCTGGGATTGCGGCGGTCGCGAAGACCCGCCGACGGTTCGCCACCTTCGGCGTCGCCGGGGTGCCGCCGTCGGCCGGCGTGGACTCGCCGTTCTTGTTGAAGTCGTGCCAACAGGTACCGCCGGAGTTCGGCGCGATCGTGACTCGCAGTTCGCCCCGCGTCACGCGGACGGCAAGCACGGGATCGTCGGACTTCGGTATGCTGAAGGTAGAGAATGGACTGTACTTCGGACCCGAACGAGGCGTAGGCGACGCAGCGCCCGCGGCCGGGCTTGCCTCGGGCGGTTGGTGCAGGAATCGTCCCCTTCCTTCCACGCCTCGCCACACCAGCGCGCCCCGAACAACGCGGCCGGACCATTCCATCGGGCCGGCGACATCCTTGGACAAGTCCGCGATTGGCGTGTCGCGGTCGAGGATCGGGATGCTGCTCTCCCGCGCGCCATCAGCCTCGAACCGCCATGCAAAGTCGACGTGATCGGGCAAAGATGCCTGGTAGGACGCGGTCACCGCCGCATCGGTTTCTACATCAGAACCGTGAATCTCAAGGAGGCCTCTGCGGTCAAGCACATGCAGCGCGGCGCCGACAGCTGCCGCCGCCGGGTAGTCGCCCCCGACCCGAAGCACGGGTACCGTCGGCGTACCGGACGGGTCCATCAGGTTCAACCGCTTCAGGAGCGGTTCTTCAAATCCGGGGAGTCGGGAGGTTCCCCCGGCCAGGACGACTCCCCGGAGCAGCGCGGGAAGGTCATCCGCCGACCTCAACTCGCGCCGCTCGATGACGCCCTCGTACTTCTCCGTCTTCGTCATCTGGTCGAAGGCCTTGCCGAGCACGGCCTTGAGCGTAGGCTCGTAGATCTCCCAGAGATCTTCGCTGACGTCGCGAAGCCGCGCCGCCGTGAGGCGCCACTCCCCCTTCACGCCGACCTGCCGAATCACAGCATCGGCCGAGTCGCCGCACGTCAGCTTCGCGTGCTCAACCAGAGCCTCGGAATGTTCCTCCGGAAGCGCCGGAAAGGCCGCGCGCAGCTCCTTCCCCAGCATGGCGTTGACGTGCGCACCCGCCAGCGGCACGTTGTCGCTGCCCACCGGAGCGATTCCGGTCCGCCTGATGTTCTCCTTCGCACCGGTGATGGTTCCCTTCGTGGTGGATGTCACCCAGACCATGTTGCAGGTCAGCGCCCCGCAATCGATGACGAGGAACGATGCGTTCTCCTCGCGCTTCAGTTGGATGGCGCCCTTGCCCAGTCGGAAGTATTCGAGCACCATTTCGGGCTCGAAGAGCACTCCCTCCGGCACCCGGCCAGACGCACCCTCGATGGCCTTGGACAGGGTGGTCTTGTACCGGTCGTGGGTGGCGTCGTTCGCCACCACCGGCATCAGCGCCCACAATGGGCGGGCCGCAGCGCCCTCCGGCATTGCGTTGAGGAGGTCCGCGACCACGCCGCGAGCGACGTCGAGCGGGGACACGTACGCCATCCCCGCGGTGAGCCTAAACGAGCGCTTCGGGGGCTTCCCCTGCAGCATCCACTCCTTCAGGGCCGGCGCGCCCACAGGCCGTGCACCCACGTTCTCGGGCACGAAGACCATCGCCCGCCCGTTGCCGGGCTTCGACTTGTCCAGAGCCACACGCGCAAGTCCGGTGGGAACCACCTCCCAGGCAACTTGATCGTCACCCTTTCGCTGCACGAATCGCACTAACCCCACGGCCGAAGCGATTGTGCCGGCGCCGCTTCCCCGGAGGATGCCTTGGCAGTGTCGGCGGGGCTGTCGTCAGCTGACATTTGCTCCCCCGACCGCCGCATTCAACACTCCGACGGCCTCCTCCGGCTTCTCGATCATCTTGTACTGCCAGTGCCCGTACACCTTCAGCGCGTTCACCGCCGAGCACCACCGCTCCGCGGCCGCCTTCTTGACCTCCTTCTTCGGGTCGTACCCTTTGACCTCCAGAATGAGCTGGCGCCGCTCGGTCCCCATGAGCTTGATCAGGAAATCCGGCACGTACTCGTGCGGCTCGCCGTTGTGGAAGTAGGGGATGCCGAGCCCCAGCCCGGAGTTCTTGACGAAGGCATGCACCGCCGGGTGACTGTCGATGTAGTAGGCCGCCGACTGCTCCCACCGCGCCGTGTCGGCGACGACGTAGTTGACGTGGCTCCGGGCGATCTCGCGTACGTCGCGGCTCGTCCAGAAGTCCACGTCTGCCGTGGTCCCTTCGCGACGCGACGCCTCGACAAGTGCCACCTCGGGCGCCTCCCCGCTCTCAACATCGCCACGGATGTTGGCGAGCAGGATGTCCACCAGCCACCCGTAGTACGGCGCGAGGAAGAGATCCCGGGGGTCGGCCGGCGCGACGACCTGGACTTTCTCATCCACGTACCGCATCACAATCCGGGCGAGTTGGGGGAACAGCGCGTGGGCGGGGATGTCGCAGCCCGGCTGCTGGCGGTAGAGCTGCGTGAGATGGCTCGCAAGGTCGAAAGCAAGTGTCTGAATGCGCTTCCCCTGCCTCCATGTATCCAGGCTGGCGTGCTCCAGACGCCCGGGACCCGTGAGGCTCAGCTTCCCCTTGTTGGTCGGGGCGAGGCCCTTCATGTCGACCTCGGGCGGGATTGCGCCGGGGACGAGTGGCATGGGCGGCACCGACGCCCAATCCACCGTGACGCGGTTGCGGACGAGTTGCGTGTACCCCTCAACCCGGGGAAACGTGATGGCCAGATGGGACCGGTCTGGGAGCGCCCGGACGTGGTTTCGCTTCACCTGCGGCGGCGTGGGTCCGGTGGTGTTGGCCTTGAACGGGACCACCTGGAAGGGGACGCCGAACACTTTCGCCACCTCCTCGGTCAGCTTCCCATCGGGACCGACCTCGTAGCTTGCGCGGCGCAGGCCGCGGCCTACCACCTGCTCGCAGAGAAGCTGCGACATGAACGGGCGCAAGCCCACGATGTGCGTGACCGTGTTGCAGTCCCACCCCTCCGTGAGCATGCCGACGCTGACGATGCAGCGCACGTCGCGGCCCGGCGGGTGTTTTGGGCGGACGAGCTTCTCGGCCAGTTCCAGGAACCCATCCGGCGTCAGGTCACGCCCCTGGCTGTCGCGCGGCCACGAGAGGCGGCCCACCGTGTCGAGGGTGAAGCGCATCCATCGCGCCTCGTCGCTCTGGGCCGCGCCCGTGTCCGTTTCCTGCACGACCTTCGAGTGGACGACGATGGTGTGGACCTTCCCGTCGGTGTTCCGGAAGCCAGGCAGTTTCGCGGGCGGGATGCCGGTCGGGTTCTTCCCCTCGCCGAGCCAACCGAAGATGACGTTGGCGAGCGCCGTGTTCTTGCACACCAGGATGAAGGCGGGGGGGCGCTCGTTTCCCTCGTCCTGCCACTGATTTGCCGTCTGCTCCCACAGCCCACCAAGCATGGCGATGGGGTGGTGCGCGTACTTGAGGATGGCCTCCGGCTTCGGGTTTGAGCGCTTTCCACCCCGCTCGGCGGCGGTGAGGCGGCCCGGCTCCAGGATCCACTGCCAGATGTTGAAATACCCCGGAATCGCCGCGCCGGTGTTGTCGCGGACGGCGAGCTGGGGGATCTTGACCAGCCCGCTCTCGATGGCGTCGATGAGTCCGAAGTCGCTCACGACCCAAGGGAAGGGACGGTTGGCCTCCTGTCCGACTCGGTTGAGGAAGTAGGGCGTGGCGGAGAGGTCGATGCAGCGGCCAATGCCGCGCAGCCGCGCAATGCGGTCGAGGCCGTCGATCCACACCGTGGCCTCGGTGCGTTCAGACAACCAATCCTCCCGCTCGTCCTCCGGCCAGTCCTCGAAGTCCTCGGGTCGATCATGGCGAACGCGGTAGGCGTGGTGCGCCTCGTCGTTCAGGACGAGGATGTTTCGCTTGCCCCGGGCGGCGCGGAGGACACGGTTCACAAGCGCGGTGTCGCTCTCCTCGTAGCGGGTCGATCGGACCTTCACGGCCGCGTCAGTCGCGGGGTCGCCGCCCTTTTCCACCACGACGAGATCACCCCGTCCCACCTGCGCGAGCAGCGTCTCGCGGGTGAGCCATCGCGTTCCACGCTTGGTCTCGTTCTTCTCGCCGACCTTGATGGTCTCGGTGGTGGTGACCGGCACTCCGATCTTGACCACCCGCCCGCCGTCGCCGCCGACCGTCGGGGCTTGGGGCGCGAGGATGTGCCAGTTGACGGCAATCACCTTTCCTCGCGTGAGCTGCGGCATGAGGTGCGCGGGCACGAGGTCCCGGCTCCGGTAGATGCTCGCCTCGCCCCGCTCCGGGTCGAGCTCCTGGAGGCGGTCCCGGATGGTGACGTTGGGACACACGACGAGCACGACATCGGAGAACCGCGCGTCCGAGCGGCTGACCCCCTTGTTGAGGATGGACCACGCCGCCAGCATGCCCATGACGGTGGTCTTGCCCGCACCGGTGGCCATCTTGCAGGCATGCCGGAGGAAGCCGCTGTACCCCTCGGTGATCGCCTCAGGCGGCGGGTCGTCGCGGGGCACGTTGACGCCCTGCAGGAGATCGGCGCGGGCCTCGGTCAGGAAGATGATGGTCTCCGCGGCCTCCAACTGCGCGAAGAACAGGCGGTGCTGGCGGCCCTCGCGGCGCCAGTACCGCAGCAGGTCGTCGGTGGTCCTCGAAACCCCGGGGTACCCCTGGCTCCGCCAGTCCGCGACCCGCTTGCGAACCTGGTTCACGAGCTTCAGCTCGATCTGCACGCCGCCGCGCTGGGCCTGGTCTCGCGCGGGCTCGATGTAGTGGTACATCGAGGGTCGCCGGCCAGTACGCTTCTCCAGGGGTTCGCCCTCGACGATCCACCAGTGATGGAGAGGCTCCTCGTAAGGGGAGTTGAGGATGGGTTCGGGGACTTCGTAGCTGCTCATTGGCGAAACGCCCGCATGATGGAGTCCATGACTGCCACGACCTCGGGATGCACCTCGTCGGGACGCATCAGCGCGGCGATGCCGGCGTACTCTGTGTAGTTGATCCCGAACAGTCCGGCTGCCTCCAGCAAGGGCGGTAGCAGCTCGGTGCGGGCCTTGAGCGAGCGAAGGGTGGGGTGCTCGCCGAGCGGATCCCGGACGATCGCGGGCGCGAGCTCGTCGGTCATCCACTGCCGCATCGCCTGGAGGTGGGGCAGGGCCTGCTCGGAATCGACGGCGACGCCGAGGCGGTGTGCGACGTAGCGTTCGAGCGCGGCGGGGTGGAACAGGTAGCTCTCGATCTCGTACCGGGTCCACCGGAGGCGCTGGAGCCCCTCCCCGGTGATGGGAGTCGACCGGATGCCCGCGTGGGCGTCGCCGTCGATGAGGTCAACCCCCGGCAGGTCGTCCCTCACGAGGCAGAGGGCGTCGTAGTGCTGCTTGACGCCCATGCCCTCGCCGCCGAGGCGAAGGTCGGTGACGCGCGGCTTCCACAGGATGCCCTGGTCGAGCAGCGGGCCCAAGGGATGCCCCAGCAAGCGGGCCCAGGCGCGCAGCAACTCGCGGTCGGTCCAATGGTCGGTGTACAGCACGCCGACCACATTGGTCGCGAGCATCAGCTCGGTGTTCGTCAGGGCGTGGAGCGCGCCGAGCAGCCGATCCCGCTCCGCGACGTTGGCCAGCAATCGAGGCTTCTGGAAGCAGAGGCACAGCTCCTTCGGCTCGACAGCGTCGATCAGGGTCTCCGCGTGCGTGGCCACGATGAGCTGGCTGCCCGTGGACTCCGCGAGCTGGCGGAGATGGCTCCAGACCACTTCCTGGAGGATGACGTGGAGGTGGGCGTCGGGCTCGTCGATGAGCAGGAGCGAACCCGGCTGGCGGTAGAGGAGCGCGAAGAGCAGGAGAACCTGCTGGAACCCGCTCCCGGCGCTGGCGATGTCGAGCGTCTTCCCGCCGGGCTTCTCGGCGTACTCTGCCGTCATGAACGCGCCCACCTGGGGCACCTGGAGCTCGTAGCCGAACAGCTCCTTCACGACGCCGGACACCTTCGACCAGACCTCGCCGGTCAGGCTCGCCCGTTGCAAGATGTTCCGGAGCACATCGCCGGGGCGCGCCTGGGCGATCAGCATCTCGACGTACTGATCGTTGTAGAGGGTCTCCTTGGGGTCGAGGCCGTTGGTTGCCGGCACGAACACGGGTTTCACCGAAGCGCGCTCCAGGTCCGCAGCCAGGGTGTCCGCGGTTGGACGGACGTACATCTGCTCCGCGGTGTCCCACTCGAAGCTCATGGTGACCACCCAGCCGGTCGAATCGCGGACCACGATCTCCATGGCCTTGTCGTGTCGCCGGCCGTGCCAAAGCAGGTCGAGCCCCCGAACCGACACCGCGCTGAAGTCTCCCCGCCCGATCTCCTTCCGTCGGTAGCCGCCCTTGATCGGCTTCTTGCTGCCGGCCTCGCCCCAGCGGGTGAATGCGTAGTGCCACGCGCTGAGCGCCTGGAGCAGCGTCGTCTTGCCCGTGTTGTTCGGACCGGCAAGGACGAGGTGCCCCGGGATCTCGAAGGTCACCTCGTCGAACCGCTTGAAGTTGCGGACCGTGACTCGGTTGATCACCTACGCCCCCAGCTTCCGGACGACCAGCAGCTCGTTGCCGCGGGGGTCGATGACCTTGACCGCCACCTGCCCGTGCTCGCCGCCCACGAAGGGCTCGCTGACCGTCCCCGCGAGGTGGTCCCACACCGAATCGTCGAACTGGGCCTTTAGCGCCTTCTTGAGATTGTCCCAGGCCCCTGTGCGGGGGAAGAAGGCTTGGCGGACGCGGAAGACCATGCCGTTGTAGTCGGTGTCGAGGAACCAGGCGGGTACGTCGTTCCCAGCGTAGTTCTGGGGTTCCATTGTGATGGGGTCGAAGGTGTCGAGCCCGCGCAGCTCCACCTGCCAGAGCGGCTCTTCGCCGCGCTTCGCGTTGGGGTTCACCCGCTTGGGCGGCGGGACGTCGGGCACGCCGCAGACGCTGAAGACCTGGCTCGAACGCATGTTCTTGAGCAGATCCTGCATCGCCAGATCCATGGTCGCTTGCAGGTACACGCACGGAACCCCGATGCTGCCCGCCTGCTCCACAAAGGTGTGTGCCTTCGGATCGATCCCGAAACCGATGACCAGCAACCGAGCGTACCTCTTGTCGTCTGCCTCCCGCCAAGCATCACGGACGAACCGCTCACTCACGGGACCGTCCTCGGGGCCGAACACGATTGCCACCGGGTCCGTGTCGCGAAGGAGGCCGGGCTGCGTCGCGACCGCATCGACCGCGTTCGATAGCGTGGGGCGGTCGACCAACGCCTCGGCGGACAGCGTGAGGGACTTTGCGGGGGGGCGCACGTTCTTCAGCGTGAGGGTCTCGTTTCCTGCGAGCCGCAGGACCGGCGAGCGCTGGAGGACATCGATCATCCGGTCGACGTGGGCCTGGTGGCTCGTGCCCTGGATGCCGGGGGCCTCGGGCTGCTCGTCGAGGCCCTCGGACGTCGGGATGGTCGCTTCGACGGCGAACGGCCCGGTGACACGGATGATCCCGGCGACCTCGTCGGGCCGGTCGACGATGGTTTCCTCACCCGGCGAAAGGCCATTGGCGATCTGTTCCAACATGATGTGGGGCACGATTCCTCCCACCTCCTCGCCTTTGCGGTTCTGTCGGCGGGAATAGTGGAATCCACCGTTCGGGCCCCGCTGATCGTCCATCAGCTTGAAGAATGGAAACTTCGCACTCAGCAGCCGCTGACGGGACAGGGCAAGAGGCACGCGGCTCGAGTCGATCGTGATCCAGCGGCGACCCCAGCGCTCCGCCACGAACGCCGTGGTGCCACCCCCACAGGTCGGATCGAGTACCAAATCCCCCGGAGCCGTACACATCAGCATGCAACGCTCAATCACGCTCGTGGCCGTCTTGACGACGTAGAGCTTCTCCTCGGTGAAGGAGCCAGAACTCGTGTCGTCCCAGAGCTGTGTTACGGAGACGCAGGGAAAGTCAGTTAGATAGCGGACGTACTGAAGCGAATTCTCGGCGACGTGTAGCCTGTTGGCGTCAGCCAAGCGTTGCATGCCCTGAGGAGTCGTCTTCCAAGCCTGCTTGTACGGCTTTCCCTTGTATACGAACTCAACGACCGGGTTCCCCTGACTCGTGATGTTGTCGGGCTTGTAGATGCGAGCGCCCGCGGGAATCAGGGAACGATCCCGCTTCTCCGCAGCGTTGAGTCCCCGACGGGTTCCGTCGGGGAGTTCAACCCAGTTGTACGCATCAGCGGTCCCGGCCTCCTCGCTCTTCGCTAGGTACACCGCCTGATACTTCGCACGGCTACGGTCGCGCGCGTACCAGAGCAGGAAGTCTACGTTGCTGGCTAGAAACTTCGTGGTCACGCCCGTCGTGGTCACAAAAGGAATGATATTCAGGAAGTTCTCGTCACCAAACACGTCGTCCAGCACCTCGCGGACGTGGTGCACATTTGCTGCGGAGATCTGCACGAACACTGATCCGGTGTCAGCGAGCAGCTCCCTCGCAAGCAGAAGACGGTCGCGTAGGTACGAAAGGTAACTGTGGAGGCCCAGTTCCCAGGTGTCCCGGTAAGCCTGCACGGTCTCGGGCTCCCGCGTCATGTGCTCGTCGTCGTTGTTCTTGACATCGCGCCGCCGCACGAACGGCTGGAAGTTCGACCCGAACTTCACCCCGTATGGCGGGTCGATGTAGATCATCTGGACCTGCCCGCCCAGATCCTCGAAACGGAGGAGCGAGTTCATCACGACGAGGGAGTCGCCGAGGATGAGTCGGTTCACCCACTTGTCGCGGTGCTCGTACGAGCGCAGGACTTGGTCGGTGAGCGATCGCTCCTCGGCGCCGAACAGCTCGGAGAAGAGTGAGGTTTGCTTGTCGCGTTTGTACGCTTGCAGCGTGTCCAGGATCGCCCGCGTCGACAGCCGCTCGTGTACGAACAGCGGAAGCGTGGGCACCTCGAAGGACAGCCGCTCGGCCTTGCCCGCCCAGTTCAAGAACGGCCGCGACATCGCCTTCAGCTTGCGGGCCGCCGCCTGCGCCGCCTCCAAGGTGGGCGCTTCCTCGATAGCGCGCAGCAGCGCCTCCCCGGCCTCACGCGCCGGGTTCTGACCGTCCCAGACCAGCTCCGGCGCGAGGGAGTCGTCGAAGCGGTACTTGGTCGGCTCCTTGCGCTTCTTGAAGTGGGCTTGCGCGCCGATCTCGGGCCGGGCCGCGAGGTCGGCCTCCGGGTGGCGGTAGGTGCGGGGTTCGGGGCCCTGTGGGGGCGTCGGGGTGCGCGGCATCTATGCTGACTTCCGGGAGCGGGGCGAGGGCTTCGTTTATCTTGAAGAGGGGACGAGCGCGTGGTGTACCATGCGCGCCGTGGCCGACCTCGACCGGATCCTCGCGACGATCGAGCCGTTGGCCGCCAAGGCCGGCTTGATCGTCCAAGAGCGCGCGTTCCGCGAGGAGCGACCCGCCAGGATGCAGCCGCTCCCCGGCGCGCTCGATGCGCGCGTGCGCGACGCCATCACCGTCAGCCTCCCGGGGGGCGTCTACTCCCATCAGGCCGAGGCAATTGCCGCCGCCCTGGACGGCCAGGACGTGGGGCTCGCGACGGCCACCGCCTCGGGCAAGAGCCTGGTGTTCATGGCGGTCTCCACGCACCACCTTGTCCGCGACGCCCGCGCCACCGCGCTCGCGGTCTACCCGACCCGCGCCTTGATCGCCGATCAACTGGAGAAGTGGAACGCGCTCCTCGCGCCTCTCGGCGAGGAGGCTGCGATCATCGACGGAGGCGTGAAGCCGATGGCCGCCCGCGAGGCCATCCTGAGGCGCTGCCGGGTCGTGCTGATGACGCCAGATGTCGTCCATGCGTGGCTCCTGCCCTCGGCCGGCCAGCCCGTCGTGGGGCGCTTCCTCGGCGGCCTGCGGGTGCTCATCGCCGACGAGGCGCACGCCTACGAGGGGGTCTTCGGCACCAACGTCGCCTACCTCTTCCGGCGGATCGCCGCCGCGGCGCCCGACTTCCGGCTGATCGCCAGCACCGCCACCATCGCCGATCCCGCGGGCCACCTGCTGGCGCTCACCGGCCGGACGTGCCGGGTGTTCGCCGAGGCCGACGACGGGTCGGCGCGCCCCGCGCGCGCCACGCTGCTCGCGGACGGCGGCAAGGCCACCGATGCGCTGGTGGGGTTCCTGCGCGGGCTCGCCCAGGACGGGTCGCTCCGCTTCCTCGCCTTCGCCGACTCCCGGAAGATGGTCGAGATGCTCGTGGCCCGCCTGCGCCGCGGCGACCGCGACGCGGACGACGACGAGGCCGGCGAGGCCATCGCCGACCACGTGCTCCCCTACCGCTCCGGGTACGAAGAGGACGACCGCCGCGAGATCCAGGCCGCGTTGAAGGCGGGGAAGCTCCGGGGCGTCGTCTCGACGAGCGCGCTCGAACTGGGCCTCGACATCGGCGACCTCGACGTGGTGGTGCTCGCCGGGCTCCCCCCGTCGATGAAGTCCTTCTGGCAACGCGCGGGGCGCGTCGGCCGCCGGGGACCGGGCGTCTGCGTCATCGTCGACGACGCGGAGGGCATGCAGACGGTCGCCGGGGATCTCGCCTCGTACCTCGCCCGGCCCATCGAACCCACCTGGCTCTACCTGGACAACCGGTTCGTCCAGTACATCCACGCGAACTGCCTCGCCGCCGAGCTCGGGGCGCTCCCCACGCCCGGCGTGGAGCACGCCTACGCGACGCTCCCCGAGTCGTTCCGCCGGTTCGTGGCGAACGAGTTGGAGCCGGGAGAAGCGATCCCGCCGGACCTGTACCCGCTGAAGCAGCGCGCGGCCGGCGACCCCCACCACCAGTTCCCGATCCGCTGCGGAATCGAGCCGAGCTTCCAGATCGAGTCCGTTCCGCCCGGGGCGCTCGGGACCGTCACCTTCGCGCAGCTCCTCCGCGAGGCCTACCCGGGCGCTGTCTACTACTACATGGCCCGTCCGTGGCGTATCTTTCGTGTGGATCGTCGCCAACAGCGGGCGCAGGCCAAGCGCGAGAAGTACCTGTACACGCGCCCCGAGTCGCAGGTCATGGGCTTCCCCGACTTGCAGGGGAGCTTCCGGATGCGCCGGGCCGCTGCGGGCTTCTGGTCGGAGGGGCCGCTCCAGGTGAGCGAGCGCGTGGTCGGCTTCCGCGAGTTCAAGGGGAAGCAGTGGGTGTTGCAGCTCTACGGTCCGGGCTCGCCGTGGTCCCAGCAGCACCTCGTCCGCTACGTGGACACCACCGGAGTCTGCTGGAGCCTCGGCGAGCTGGCGACGAACGAGGCCGTGGCCACCCGGATCGCCGACGCATTCGCGCTTCGCTGTGGTGTTCAACGCGCGGACCTCGGCGTGGGCCGCATTCACGTCAAGCGCACGCCGTGGGGCGACGAGAGCGTGAAAGGCGTGTGCGTGTACGATGCGACGCAGGGGAGTCTGCGCCTGACGTCGCGCCTTGCCGACGACTTCGCCGAGGTCGTCCTGGCGGCGGCGCGGGTCGAGCAGGAGGAGGCCGTCCGTGACGCGCTCCTCGCTCTCGCCGGTGCGTGGGAACGGCTCCCGAGCGTACCGGTCGATGTAGCGGGCGAGCCGAGGGGTGCAGAGAGCGAGCGCGTGGTCGAGGTGGTGGCGGCCGGCGAGCGAGCGATGCTCGTCCGCGGGGACGAGGCCGCCGAGGTGGTGATCAAGCGCTACCGGTACACGCCCGAGGGGCTCGTCTACGACATCGAGGACAGCCGGGAGAACTTGCGGCGAACGGTGCCGGCCACGGCGATTCGCCCGCTGGTCGGGGAGACGCGGACCGTGCGCGTGGACCTCGTCACGGGCGACGAGGTCGCGGACGGGTAGCGGTCAGGCGACCATCCCGGTGGCGGCGCACAACCGCCTCCACCACGACCCCAGCGGGTCGTCACCCTCGTCGAGGTGGAGGACGCGGCGGACGTACCCGAGCTCGCTCTGGAGCGGCTCGTCGTCCAGCAACTCCCGGCGGCGCGACGTGGGATCCTGTGTCCAGGCCAGCATGCGATCGCGGGTGACGTCGTCCGGGGGGCGGAACAGGTAGGTGGCGTGGTCGTCGGTGACCGTCTCCCACGCGAACCACGCGGGTCCACCGTCCGTCGCGGGCAACGGCACGATGACGGCGCGACCCGGGAGGAGGTTCACGCGCTCGCCGACCGTCCGACGTGCGAACAGGCGCCGGAACGCCTCGGCGCGCCTGTCGAGGCCGAACTCGGGGATGTCGAGGAGGTCGTCAGGTTCGGGGCGCCCGACGCCGCCGGGCCGGCGTCGAGCGAGGTCCCCGGCGTCGAGCCAGGTCGGCGCCGTGCAGGAATCGCGGACGAACTGCTGGAATTGCACGCGCTCGAAGCGTGCGGCCAGCGCTCCGAGACCGTGGACGGTCGCTTCGACGGTGCCATCGGGCCCGACGGAGCCCTCGACCTGTACGCCCTCGGGCATCTCCTCGTCGAACCGCTCCCTCACGGCGTTGTAGATGTCGCGCGACAACGCATGGGCAACGGTCACCGCGCGGCCGCGAAGGCGGAAAGTGACGGCTCCGTCGGCGAAATCGAGGTCGACGAAACGCAGCGCAAGGTCGAAGGGCGGCGGTGGAGGCGGAGGCGGGGGGCTTTGGGGTGGGCGGACGCGCGTCGGAGGCGACGGGAGCGCGGGGACGGACACGTTGTAGGGCGCGGTTGTCCAGGTGCCCCAAGGTCCGGGCTGCGCACGGGGCTCGAGCGCGATCTCCGCGGCCGGCTCGGGCACCGCCTCGGGCGTCACGATCCACACCACGCCGGCGGCCGTCGAGCACACGATGACTTCGATGGGGTCGGATGGGAAGTCGCCGATGCGCCAGCCGGCGTAGTTCAGGACGAAGGAGACTGACGCGCCGGTGCGCGCGAACCCGATCTCGCAGGGGACGCCACGATTGTCGAGCGTCCAGTTTCCGCGCGACGACATTAGGGGCTCGATCACCTCGCGGCTCCGGCCGGTCCGCGCCGCCCAGATGGCCTCGACCTCCGGGAGGGACTCCGGCCAGCGCGTCACGACGACCCGACCCCCGCCTTGCCATGGTGGACCAGTCCCGGTGAGCAACGCGACATCGCCGTCGGCCATGCGGAGCACTTCACCCGGGACGGCCTGCGACTCACGGTGGCGTCGGGCATGCACCTCGCGCTCGCCAGGGGCGGTGACGGGGCCGAGTCGGGCGAGGAGGGCCGGCATGGCGCAGAGCAGGAAGTAAGTCGCCGATGGCGGGCCGACCCGGCACTCGTGGCATGCCATTGGCGGGCATGCGCTCCGCCATGCCCACCCGCCGTCCCCATGTCACCCCGCCATCCGCCCCGGACGCCCGTTTTCAGCCGCCAACCCGCCGCCATGACGGCCCGCCCGCCCGCCATGTGCCCCGTCATCGGCATCGCCTGCTCCACCCACGCCGCCATGCTCACCATCACCGCCTGGTGACGACCGGCCTCATCCCTCCGGCAACACGCCGCCAGTGTGGACCGGCCTCGCGATCTCCCAGGATATCGCGACCCCCTCCGGCGGCGGCACTCCGGTCCACGGCTCCGCCGGCGTGGGCTCGTCCTGGTACACCGGCGGCAGCGTCCCGATGGTGCCGTCGTCGGCGAAGGTGAGTGGCAGCACGCGGCGACACAACCCGCCGCCGCGTTGGGCGACGATGGCGATGGCCCGGCGCGTCGGGCCGCTGTCGACCGTGACGGTGCAGGGGTGGACGAAGTCCGCGCCCTCTGCTTCGGAGTGCTGGACCACTGCGCGGATGAAGTCGTCGAGCCCGCACGGCAGCTCGCCCCAGATCTCCCAGCGTTCCAGCGTGCGGTCCCGCAAGACGAACACCAGCGCGGCGCCCGGCGCCCCCCGGCGCATCTCCTCGTCCGTGGCGACGCCCACGAGGTCGGCCATGCCGCGCGCACCGGGCGGGACGTCGCCGCGAACCTGGAGGACGGCGGTGTTCAGGTAAGGCTTGGGTGGCCCCCTCCGGGTTTCCCGCGTCTCGAACTCGGACACGCTCGCCTTGCCCACGTCGATCCACTCGCGGAAGGGCTCGGGGAGCGCGTCGAGGCCCTCGCCGGTGCTGTGTGCCCACTCGTCCACGAACACGCCGCAGCCGGCCTCGCCCTCGCCGACGTGCACGGTGTCCAGCCGCCACGCGAGCGTGGCCGGATCGAGCAGTTCGAGCAGGCCGACGACGCGGCGCCGCTCGATGACGACCTCGCCCTCGCGGTAGCGGCGCAGCGCCTCGGGCCGCCGGGCCATATGTAGGAACAAGGCGGCCACGACCGTTTCGCGCCCGCCCTCCTCCAACTCCTCGCTCACGTCGAGCTGCTCCTCCCACGGGGCGCTGAAGTAGCGCGCGACGTCGTGAAGGTGGCCGGCGAGCGCGAACTGCGCGCCGATCTCGTGCTGGACGCCCGCCCGCACGGCGTCGGCGTCGGTGGCGTCGACGTCCTAGAGCGGACGGTGACGGATGCGGGCCTTCATCTTGGTCTGCTCGGCCATGGCGTGCTCCCGCGTGCCCGTATTCCGCCAAGCGAACCCGATCGCATCCCGTTCGAACGCCAAGCCGCTCGCCGCCATGTCATGTCGGAATCATCATCCAGGAGATTCCGCCATGTTTCACCATGCCCAGCCGCTCGTCGGCCTCGTCGCCCGCGCCACCGCCGCCGTGGGGGATGGCGAGCTACCGACCGCCATGCTGCGCTGGGAGCGCACCTTCGACAACGACGGGCTCACGCCGAGCCGCCGCCATGAGATCCACGGGGAGGTGGCCAGCCTGTGCGGCGAGCCCGAGGGGGGCCTGCTCTTCGTCGTCATGCCGAGCGTCGAGTACGACGGCGGCGCGTTCAGTCGCGACGCGGAGGCCGCCGTGCGTAGCTTCGCGGGGAAGGCCGTCGAGGACTACGTAAGGGGCGAGGCGCAGGAGGGGCGCGTCCACGTATTCCACCTCCGCCACGCCGACGTGGCGCCGCTCTCCGCCGAGTTGGACGCCACGAGCTGCCCCGCCGACGAACTGGACACCGCTGACTTCCGCCGCGCCATCCGCGGGCCTGCGCCCTCTCCAGCCGACTACGGGCACGTCATCATGGCCGACGGGCAGCGGCGGATGCTGGCGATGAAGGTCGCCTCCCGCGAGAACGTGCGCATGATCGGCACGATCGCGGGCGTGGTCGCTTTCCACCCCCAGCCCCACCAGTATGTCCCCGGGGCGCTCATCGTCGCGGACGCCGCCACGGGCGCAGGCTGGCGGGGATCGATGGTCAAGGTCGTGGACATCGCCGCGCGTTGGGCCGAGCAGTCGGGGTTCCCACGCGGTGCCGTCGCCGAGCTGGTGCGCAACGCCTGGGTCCACCGGGACTGGTCGAAGGCCGTCCGTGAGCAGCCGATCCGGGTGGCGATCAACGGTCGGCGTCTCGACGTCGTGAGCCCCGGCGGGCTCGGCGGGAAGGGGGCGCGTCGCAACCCGGTGCTGTACCAGCTCTGCCGCGACGCGGGGCTGATTCACGGGCTGGGCACGGGCCTCGCCGACCTCGCCGAGGACCTCGCCGAAGCGGGGCGTTGCTCGGTCGAAGTGACGGAAATCGGCGGCGACACTCGCGCCCGGTTGACCCTGGCGAACACAGCGATGGCCGCGCCGCCGGACCGTCGCGAGCGGGCTGAGCGCCACGCTGATCACCGGGCCGCCGGGGACGCAAAGCGGGTGCGGGAGGCGCAGCCCAGCGAGCGCGTCCCGCCGCGTCCGGAGGAGAGCGCCGCGCCGAAGGTCACGACGAAGGTGCCCGATCCGCCGACTCGTGTCGGGACGCCCCCCGCACGCGTCGCCGCCCCACCGGCAGAGTCGCGTCCGAGCGCGAGCCCCCGCGACGAGGATCTGTTGCGCTTCGTGGCGGTGCGCGGCGAGGTGTCGTGCAAGGCGGTGCAGGACGACCTCGGCTGGTCGCGCTCCACGACCCGCGACGTGCTCGCCCGCCTGGTAGCGGCCGGGCGTCTGCGGCGGACGGAGGCGGACCCGAGGTCGCCGGCGCAGGCGTACCGTCTGGCGTAGTCCGGACCGGCACCCGACGATAAGGCCCGGGTCGCGAGGGAGCTGTGCCGTTTGACATCCACCAACCGATCTTCGACGATGACGGCGAGTGCGAAGAGGCCGAGTTCCAGGCCTACGTCGAGGCGTTCATCGACGCATTCCGCGCATCCCCCGAGGGCGCGGCGCTGCCCGAGGTGGACTGGGTGGACTCGGTGGCCGAGTACGCTCGCACCTACTTCTCCGCGACGCTCGCCTCGCTTCAGCCCGGCGAGTTCGATGAGATCGTCTGGGAGATCTTCCCCCGCAAGGTCTCGGTCGACCCGGCCGAAGGCACGGCGATCGTCCGCGAGCTGCGCGCCTTCTGGGCCTTCGTCGGGCGCGAGTACGGCCTGGAGCAAGCGGCGTCCTGCCTCCGGGTGGTCGGCGACGGCGCCGAGGCGCGACTCACCGAGTACCTTGGCGACCCCCGGCGCTTCGGCATGGCGAAGGGCTTCTTCATGGCGGGCAAGGATGCTGGATTCGACATGACGAGCGAAGCGGGCATCCAGACGTGGGCGGCCGCGTACAACGGCGGGCTCGCCATGGCGCGAGAGACGGAGCAGCGCCGCCGCGACGACAAGGACACGGCTGCGCGGAAGGCGAAGCGCAAGCGGGAGAAGGCGGCGCGGAAGAAGGCGCGCCGGTAGGTCAGCGAGGGCGACGAGCGCGTATCGGTCGCGACGGCTCGGCCGCGAACAAGCTGGTCGGCACGCGCACCCGCACCTCGATCTCGACCTCGCCGAAGGTGAGCCCCTGCGTGGTTTCCTCCCCTGGCTGGCCGGTCATCATCGACATCGCTTGCAGGGTGGACGCGAGGACGAGCGCCTCGGTCGCCTCGATGGGGCGCGGGCGCCCGCGTCGCAACCCGAACGCCTGCGGCACCCGCGCCAGGCCGCAGAATGCCTCGATGGCGCGCGCCGCGAAGCGCGGTCCCTCGTCGTAGGTGAGGCTGATGGAATCGATCTTGCCGACGAGGCCCATCCGGCCGGCGTCCACGGCCGCGGCCACCTTCGCGATGGAGCCCGGCTTCGTGTAGAGCGCCAGGCCGAATTCCTCTCCCGCCTCGCCCATCACCGCCGCCTCGTAGGTCGCGCTCGCAGCACCCGTCACCACCACTTCGATGGGGGTGTCGGCCGGGAGCGTCTCCCACGCCTTCGCCTTCCAGAACGCCGCGGCGCCCTGCATCAAGGGCCAGAGCTCGTGCGACGCGCGCGGCGGGAGCCCAGGGTGCGCCATGACGAACGCCAACTCGGCGCGTACGGCGACGATCATCTCGCCAGGCGGCGTGCCGCGGAAGCCGTGGCGAGCGCCGGCCGCGGCGAAATCCGGGTCGCACTCCAGCACTGTGCCGCGCGGGGCCTGTGCCCGGAAGGTGGCAAGCGCATCGTCGGCGTTGTTCGCCTGCGGGGCGGGGATGAGCTGGCCATCGAGGAAGCCGACGTAGATGGTCCCGTATCCTTGGTCGGTGGGGATCGGCCCGAGCTGGAAGGCGTAGAGCGTGCCCACCTACGCATGCCTGGCGTCGAGCGTGAGCGGGATCGTTTCGGTCATCGGTACACTCCTCCCGGCCGCGGGTGCCGGCGGAGGGTAGCTTGTCCGGGCATGTCCGACGACGACGCCCACCACTTCCACCTCGAAGGCGAGCGACGCCCGCTCTTCGGCGATGCCCGCGATCTCGCCGGCGTCCGCGACCTCGTGCTCACCAACGCGGCCAACGAGGTCGCGCTCACCGGGCGGCTGCGTTCGGCGTTCGTGTACGTGCTCGACGGAAACCAGGAGCACATGCCGGTGGACAAGGCCGAGGACCTCGGGAAGGAGACGATCCTCGCGGGCTTGTTCCGCAACCTCGCGCAGCGCAACGGGGTGCTGCGCGCGTTCCGGCAGGGCGAGCGCCGCGTCGAGGTGGACGGGCGTGGACGACGCGCGGCGGCGGTCTTGGAGCTGGACATGGCGACCGGGGGCTGGTGGCTGGCGTCGCGGCTCTTCGGGACTGGCGAGGCCTCGGTCGGCGTGTTCCACGGTGAGTGGGAAGAGCGCGAGGGCGCCGCGCTCGACGAGTTGGACGAGCCCTTCCGCGAGTGGCTGGACGCGGGAACGTCGACCATCGAGATCAAGGGCCAGGCCGTCGAGCCGGGGCCCGGCGAGGACATCCGCTGCGCGACCATCCCCTGGCCCGCTGTGCCACCCGATCCGCCGGGCGTCGGCGTGCAGCTCGCCCAGGCCTTCTTCCCGGAGTTCCTCGCGAAGCCGCTGGACTGCCTCATCGTGTTCGCGCTCCGGCCGGGCTCGCTGGAGCGGTGGGAGCTGCGGGGGAAGCTCTCGCTCACCGTGGACGACCTCGCCCGCGGCATCGCCGCACAAGGGCCCACCGAGGCGATGGCATTGTTGACGCCGTCGGTGATTGAACTCGGCGGCGTCACCCGCCGTTGCCTGCGCATGCTCGTCGAGCGCGCCGGGCGGCTGGGCCAGCTGGTGATGCCGCTGGAGATCAGGGACGGGAAGATCGTCGGGGGCGGCGAGCTGAAGTACCGCGATGAAGGGCCGGTCCCGGCAGGTGGGCAGTGGATCGGCGTGGCGCCTGAGCGGGAGGTCAACCTCAACGTCGTCGGGCCGGTGGATGCGGGGGAGGTGCCGGAGGGGTGAGCGCCGTGTCCCTAGGGTCGGTTGTGGCGTTCAGGATCCTGCCAAGCGAGGCCGTGCCCGCTCGATATGTAGCCTCGACGATAGGTCCCCTGGAGCAACGCCAGTAGATCGAATGCGAACACCGAGAAATACGCCGGCGCCCACGAGAGCATCGCCGCGATTTGCTGGCCGCCCGGGTAGGCCTTGCTGGCGGACGTGGCCATGTTCGACCGGAATCGGTCAGGGTCGTCGGGCCCTCCGAAGTTCGTCTCCATCGGGGTTGTGGAGGAGAGCAGCCTGATCTGACCGGTGTGCAGCGGGTCCAGCCCTTCGGCGCGGAAGACTGCGCCGCCGAAGAAGGCGGGGTTGGGCGGATCGGGTACGAGTTCTGCGAGGTCAGCCGCGCCAAAATCGTCGCTCGCGCGCCACTCGAGAAAAATGGCTGCCGAGACGAAATGCTGGTGCAGCAGGCGCTTCGTCGCAGGGGTTTCGCCCCGTCCATCTCCAAGCAACGGCGTAAGCTCCCCGAGTTTTTTGACCGCGGCGTGCGCCGTGGCCTTGGTCAGCGCTGATTTTACCTCGATCACCCCCAACACGTGCTCCGCCGGGAGGGCCCGCCTGCGCTCTGCGCCGGGGACGTCCTCATGCCAGAGCGTGGGACTCACCAGTTGGTCGTAGATCACCACCTCGTAGTGTGGGAAGTGATCCGTCGGACCGTGCTCAGGGACGATGAAGCCCGACGCCACCCCGAACCTCCGAGGCAGGAAGCCCTCGAGCCAGGTGCGTACCAGACCTTCAGCGACGTTGCCGTGATGGGTTTGGACGCGATGCCCCCGGGCCTTCAACCGCGCGTCGTCGTAGGCGGCGAGCATCTCCGTCTTCCGAGCGGCGAACTGGCGCCACCCGGGGGCTCCTGTGTAGTCGGTCGGAGGCAACGGCATCGCCCACCTTTATCGCCGTAGAGCCTCCGTCTGCTCTCCCGCGCGTGCGATCCACGCCGAGGAGCGCCCGAGCGCGCCGCCCCGGCGGTTTCCATCGCCCCGCCCCGGTCGGGCGCATCGATAAATCAAGGGCGTTCGGACGGTATCCCCCCGTCCACCCTCTCCGTCCGCCCGAAAGGGTGGACGCCCTCCGTCCACCCAGCACAACCCCGCGCAAGGCTGGACGCCCAAACTACCCGCCTCCCTCCCCCCGACTCCGCTTCGTCCACCCCGCAGGCCGGGTGTACATTCGCGGCCGGCCATGCGCCTCGTCCTCGTCCGGCCTCGACTTCCGGCACCCGAGCCGCGCGAGCACCGTGCCGACGCGGGTGCGCTTGCCCTGGTCCCAGCGCTCGACCGGGATCTGGAGCGCGCCGCGCAGCACGTCGTCGATGGTGAAGGCGTCGTTGTCGTCCATCCACCGGGCGATCACCGCCTGCCATGCGTCGATGACCTGGTGCCGCAACGACACGCGCTTCAGCAGCTCCTCGCCCTCGCGGTCGAGCCACCAGCGCTCACCGGCGCGGTAGCGGTGGACGGCCTCGGCCCAGAGCTGCTCGCGGTCTCGCATGATGGCGACGAGGTCGGCGATGCCGACGTAGATCGGCCAGAACCGTCGTGAGCCAGTCTCGTCGGCAAGGAACTCTTCCAGATTGGTGGTGCCGATGAAGGCCACGCTCCGGAGGTGGACCTCGGGAAAGCGACCGTAGGGCCTGCGGAAGCGATCCTTCCGACTCGACAGGAACGCCTTGATCGCCTCCGCCGTCGCGCCGCGCAGCCCCTTCAGCTCGGCCAGTTCGTAGATCCAGATGCCGTGCACCAGCCCGTACGCGTCCTTGTCTCCGACCAGGAACGGGGTGTCAGATAGCCAGTCGGCGTTGGGGCACAGCGCGGCGCAGGCCTGCGACTTGTACTCGCCCTGCCCGCCCACGAGGATCAGCAGGTTGTCGAACTTGCAGCCGGGGTCGTAGATGCGCGCGACGGCTGCGATCATCCACGCGGCGGCGAGCTTCCGGTTGAGCGGGGTGTCGATGCCGCCGAGGTAGGTCGGCACGAGCGCGTCCACCCTCGCGACGCCGTCCCACGTGAGGCCGTCTAGCCAGTCGCGAACAGGGTGGAACGGGTGCTCCTTCGCGAGGTGGGTGATGGCCCGCACGACGTTTTCCGTCGCGGCGCGGAGCATGTACACGCGGTCGAGCCAGAGCGTGACCCCGGTCACGACGTCGTCGTCCACGGGTTTGCCGTCGACGAACGCGCCATCCTGGAAGGTGGACCACTTCACCCGCGCCTCCCACCGGCTGTCCCTGGCGAGCACCGTGTAGACGTTGAGCAGGCTTCCGACGGGCTTTCCCGTCTTCCCCACGTCGAGGAGATCGCGCACGTCCTTCTCGGATTCTTCGTGGTCGGACTCGACCAAGGCGAGGCGCTGGGCAACGGCGGGGAGGGATGCGTTGACGGGCATCATGGCAGGGCTCCGAGGAGGGCTTCGAGAGGACCGTTCCAACCGCAGCTCTTGCGGTGGCGGCAATAGGCGCGGCTCTGGCGGCGGGGGCTGACGAGGAACCACACCGTGGGGCGCCCGCAGAGCGGGCATGCGATGTGCTCGGCGCGACGTCCCTCGCCGATGCCGACGACGGGCACGCCGAGTTCGCCGGCCACGCGCTCGCGGGTGCCGGGGTCGTGCGCGAGGCGGAGGCGGACGACCTGGGCGAGCTGGCGGGCGGGGACGCGCGCGGGGAGCGCAGGGGCTCGCTCCGTGCTCAGCGTTGGGTTGAGGAGGGGCACCACGTCGAGCACAGGGCCCTCGACCAACCTGGAGAAGTGCGGTTGTTCCTCCCTCCGCACCGCCGGTCGGAAGTAGAGTCGGGAGGGATCCTTGCACGCCGCGTCGGCGCCGGGCGTGCGCGCCGTCGCCCACGCCCATGCGGCCGACCACCACGCCACCGGCACCGGCCTCGCGAGCGGCACGACCACCCGGAAGCGCGGCTGTTCCGCGCTGTGCGACCACGTCGAGTGCAGCACGTGGAGGTGGCCCGTCCACGCGGCGCTTACGGCTTCGACGTCGCCCGCGTCGAGGTCGAGGACGAGGCAGGACACATCGACGACCTCGACGGCGCGCCGGGCCTCGCCGCTGAACCGCGCGGGCGACCAGGCCGGGAGCGCCCGCTTGTCTCCCACGTCGGGGAGCACGCGGAAGGTGAGCAGCGCCCGGAGCAGAGCCGCGAGCGTGACGTCGCGGTACTTCGGGACGTTGTCCCAGGCGTTGTCGAAGACGGAGATGCCGAGGCGGACCTCGGGCAGACGGAGGGCATCCATGGACGCTCCACGTTTGAAGAAGGGACCGAAGGAGGAGGGCTACGCGCCGGTGCCGGAGGCCGACTCGTCGCTGGGGAAGGGGGAGTTCGCGGCGTCCTTCGGCCCGGTTTCAGGTTCGCCGAGGCAGCAGGGCATCGGCTCGTCGTCGTCGCGGTTGTTGCCCGTGATTTCGAGGGCGAGAAGCACCGCGAGCGCCCGGTAGGCTTCACGACGCGTGCGCTCCTGCGCGGGAGTGAGGAGGGCGGCCATGGTCAACTGGCCTCGCGTTCGGGGACGTCGATCCGCTCCCACAGCTCCGTCTCCGTCATGCCGGCGAAGATCGGGCAGTCGAGCAGGAGCCGCCGGGTGGACGGCGTCAGCGCGCGGTGCCCGTTGAGGAGCTGCGACCAGTAGGCCCGCGAGAGCCCCAGCCGCCGGGCCACGGCCGCATGCGTGAGGTGGTGCGCGTCGACGACGTCGCGGATTCTGGAGGAGCGAAGGAGGTAGCGGCGGGACATGGGGGCCTCGGGGCAGGGAGACGGGGGCGGCGAACGGAGGGCGGTGCAGGTTCTGCACCGACTCGTTACCCTACCTGTACAACGACCTGAACACCTGCGCAAGAGATTTCTGCATCAACTTGTTGCAGGTCGGTGAACGGGAGTGTACACGGGCAGCATGGCGAAGAGATCCACCACGCGCCCGGACGCCTCCGGCGCGCCCTCCCCAGCGCCCGCCGACGAGGCTCCAGCCGCAACGGCACCCGCCAAGAAGGGAGGGCGCGGCGGCCGGCTCAAGGGCGCGAAGTCAGCGGCTCCCGAAGGCTTTTTCCGCGAGATGATGACCGACATCATCACCGACCCGCGGAAGGTGCACGAGAAGCACACCGGCGCGGATCGCCTCTTCGAAATGCTCATCGAGGCGCCGGGCGAGCTGGCCGCGCTGCTCTGGACCCCGAACCCGCACTTCTCTGCGTTCCTGCGGGCAGCGCGCGAGGGTGCCGGGCTGTCGATCCGGCAGGTCGCCCCCCACCTCGGCGTGTCGGCGGCGTACATCTCGCGGCTGGAGACCGGCGGCTACGCGAGCGCGCCGTCCATCGAGCGGCTGGTCAAGATGGCCGACCTCTACAGCATCCCGCGCCAGGAGATGCTGACGCAGGCGGGCATCCGGGTGGACGTGCCCCCCGACGCGATGGTGAAGGACACGACCGAGGCCGAGTTCGCGGAGATGCTCATGGACCAACAGCTCCGCCCGACACACTTCGCGCCCGAGCTGTTGCACTACGTCCCGGCGCGGCTGAAGCGACAGTGGATCGAGTGGGCAATCAAGCTCACGGCGCAGGAAAACCCCCGCGAGTTCCTCATGAACCTGATTCACAAGGCGCAGCAGTCATGACCACCACGCCCCGTCCCGCGATCAAGGCAGCGATCTACGCGCGTTGCAGTGATGTGAAACAGGCCGAGAAGGAGCTGTCGATCCCGGCCCAGCTCGACGCCGCCCGCTCCGAGGCGAAGCGCCGCGGGTGGGAGATCGTGGCCGAGTACGTCGACGCCGCGCAGACGGGCAAGAACGACGACCGCGAGCAGTTCCAGCAGATGATGAAGGTTGCACGGGCAAAGAAGCCGCCTTTTCAGCGGATCATCGTCTGGAAGCTGAGCCGCTTCATGCGGAACCGATACCAGTCGGCGATCTACAAGACGCAGCTCCGAAAGGTCGGCGTCCTCGTGTTCTCCTTGAACGAGCCCACCGAGGACACGGCGACCGGGCGCCTCATGGAGGGCATCATCGAGGCCTTCGACGAGTTCTACAGCGACAACCTCGCGGAGGACACCTCGCGTGGGATGCGGAAGAACGCCAGCCTCGGCTTCCATAACGGCGGAGTGATCCCCACCGGCTACCGCATCAAGCGGACTGGCACCGAGGACTCACCGAAGAACGTTCTCGATCCGGACCCGGCAACCTCCGCTCTCGTGCAGCGCATGTTCCGCATGGTGCTGGAGGGCGAGGGAGCGGGCAGCATCCGTCGCGCGCTGAACCGGGAGGGCCTGAAGACGGCGCGCGGGCGGGACTGGTCAGTCACCACGGTGCTCAGCATCCTCCGCAACCCTGTCTACACCGGCACGCTCACGTTCGGGAAGAAGACCGAGCGGCGCAAGGATGGCGAAATCGTCGAGCCCGTCGTCGTCGAGAACGCGCACCCCGCGCTCGTGTCGGACGAGGACTTCCGAGCCGTCCAGGCGCTGATCGCCGGCCGGACCCGCGAACGCATCCACCCGACCACGCTCGGCAGCGACTACCTGCTCTCCGGCCTCCTGTACTGCACCAACTGCGGACACGTCCTGATTGGCCACCCCGCGAAGTCGGGGACGATCCACTACTACTGGTGCGCCACCCGGATGAAGTGCGGCCCCGAGGCCTGCGGCGGGAAGCTCCTCAACCGAGACGCAGCCGAGCAAGCCGTCGCCGACCGGCTGCGCGACACGGTGCTTACCGAGGTGCACGTCGCCGAGATCCTCGCTCTCACCAACGCCGAGATCATGACACGCGGCACCACGGTCGCGGGCGAAACCACCGCCATCGAGGCCCAGCTCGCCGAGGCCAAGAAGAAGCTGGAGCGGCTCTGGGCCTCGCTGGAGAACGGCACGATGGACGAAGACGTGCTCGCGCCGCGGATCAAGCAGTGGCGGGCGACGGTCGCCGAACTGGAGGCCAAGCGCGCCAAGCTCGCCGACGCGCGGCCCCCGGAGCCGATCCTCGTGGACGACGCGATCATCCGCGAGCATGTCCTCGAGATGCGACGGCTCCTCGACCACGGGAGCGTCGCTGCCCGGCGGTCCTTCCTCCGCGCCTGGATCAAGCGCATCGAGGTCCGCGAGCGGATGCTCACCATCGAGTACACCTTCCCGGCCTACCCGCCGGGAGGCGGCGGCGACGACCTCACCAGCGACGGCGGGGCCGTCGTGGTGGGGAAGAAGCCGCGCGGAAAGGGCGGCGGCGCGTCGGGAGCGAAGGGGGGCTCGGTTAACGTTGCGAACAACCCTTCAACGCCCGCGAACACCTACCGGGGGGCCGGTGTTCTTTCTGGGGGGCAAGATGGCTCCCGCTCTGTGACTTGAACACAGGACCTACGGATTAACAGTCCGTCGCTCTAACCAGCTGAGCTAAGCGGGAATCGCCGCCCATGTATACGCCGGTGCCGTGGGCGTCAAGATCCCAGGCGGGCTCGTAGTTGTGCGGCGAGCGGGGTGTCGGGGTGAGCCGCCGCCAAGGCGGACGTCCACGCCTGCCTCGCGCCGTCGTCGTCTTGCATCGCGTGCATCGCGTCGCCCACCCGCCGGTGGGTGGCCGCGTCGTAGCTGGCCCCGCCCGCGAGCGCGGCCTGGAAGTGCTGGAGGGCGCCTGCGGCGTCGCCTCGGCGGAGCGCGAGGTCGCCGCGGCTATTGTGCACGCACACGCGCCAGGCGGTCGCGTAGGGGTCGCTCGCGGCCTCGTCGAGTGCGGCCTCCGCAGCGACCAGCAGCGCCTCGATCCCGGCCTCGTCGCCGCCGCAGGAAAGGAGCGCCGACGCCAGGTTGAGGTGGCGATGGGCCTGGTCGACGACCGGGAGCGCCGTGATGTCGATTGCGCGGACCCGTTCGGCTGCTTTTGCAGCATCGCCCTGCCCGATCCAGTACGAGGCGGCGTTGAGCACCATCGTGGGCGTGGCCCCCGGGGACGTCGAGAAGAAAGAGCGCCGCTGGCCCATTGCGAAGGCGCATCGCCTCGATCGAGAGGTTGTGACGCTCCGTCAACGAGGTGGCCAGCGCCGCCGCAGCCCCGAGCACGGGGCCTGAAACCCGGTGCGGCACGTCGGGACCCATGCGTGCCAGGATCTCCTTCAGCGACGCCCTGAGCACGCGCATTCCCGGTTGCGCGAGCTCGTCATTCGGGTAGTCGAGCTGTCCGACCGAGAACGCGGCGCAGGCGTCACAGTTCGACGCGGTGTCGCCCGCTACCAGGACACGCACGTCAGCCCGCGTTCGATTGCAGAACGAGCACGCCTCGTCAGGCGACGGGACAGCTGGCTTGCGGGTCCACGGCCACACGGGGTGACGCTAGCCCGCTGGCGACGAATCCGGGGTCTGAACCCACGGTGCCCGCGACGCCACGACGGGATTCAGCACCACGGCGGGCGATTCGGGCCGACTCGACAAGCCCCCGAGTTGGCCGGGCGCGAGGTTGCAGGCGTCGGGCTGGCGTGGCGTTGATACGTCAACAGCCAAGTCTTAACCCTTAACCTCCGGTACCTTAGGGAACCCTGCGGGACTTGCGGTCCATAGCGACGCGGCTTGATCGCTTGTCTGACCCGGGCCGCCGCGGTGCTCGTGTGGGGGCGGCGTCACGGTTGACACGTCAACAGCCAAGTCTTAACCCTTAACCTCCGACACCTTTCGGTCCTTTCGGTTCGGGGACGCCTTTCGAGCCCCTCCCGACCCCCTGGCCCCAGCGCTCCGCCCGAGCTACGTCACCGCCGTGGACACCGTCCGCCTCGACGTGTGGCTCTGGGCCGCTCGCTTCTACAAGACCCGGTCGCAGGCGAAAGAAGCGTGCGACGCGGGGCACGTGAGTGTCAACGGCGAGGCGGTGAAGCCTGCGCGGGCGGTCCGTCCCGGCGATGAGCTGCGGGTGCGTGTGGGGGACTGGCCACGCCTCGCGCGGGTGCTCGTCCCGAGCGCGGTGCGTGGCCCCGCAACCGTCGCGAGGCTGCTCTACGAGGATCTGACGCCGCCGCGCCCTGCTCGGACACTCGAGGTGGCCTCGCGCGAGGCCGGGGCCGGGCGCCCCACGAAGCGCGAGCGTCGCGAAACGGACCGGTGGCGCGGTCGTTGAGGCTCAAGTGCCAAGTGCTTCTTCCGAAGGGGAGGGGACCACGGAGACCTCATGCGCCCAGTTGACTCGAGTAACGGACACCAGGGCGGCCCCGCCGTGCGCGGCCAGGCCCGAGCCGCTGAGGTTCACGCCGCCAAGGCCGAGGGTCGCTCCCCGTCGCGCGCCCACTGGCGCGCGGCTGCGGCCAGCACCCCCGCCGTGGAGGTGAGCTTCTCGCCTGAGGCCACGGCAGCCATTGACGAGACGGCCACCACCACGGCGCCGGCGCCCCCCGTCGAGAGCCCGGTGGTCGAGTCCACTGGGGTCGCGACCGACGCCACGTCCGCCGCGGCCCTCGTGGCCGAGGCCATCGTCGCGAGCTCGATCATCACGGCGGAGCCGGGAATGTACGTCGATGTCGTGGTGTAGGCGGCCGCTCGTCGCGAGCGAAAGGTACATGGGTAGTCGGTCCTTCAGAACGCCCAGCCCACGTTGGTGTGCGCCGCAGGCAGCACCCCGTGGATGCCGACGCCGGCGGGACCGTAGTCGAACCACGACACCCCGAGACCACCGGCCAGGACGAGGCCAAAGTCCGCCACCCAGGTGTAGCCCGCGAGCGCGCTGGTGTAGCCACCGATGCCCGGTTCAGCGCTGTCTACCCACGCGAGCACGCCGCGCGCCATGAGCCAGCCCCCCTCCGGCGCACGACCGTGGAAGAACCAGCGGAGGCCGGCCTCGGCGCCGTAGCCGCGGTACGGCCCGGCGGGCTCGCCGAGCAAGGAGTCGTAGAGGCGTAGCGACGGGCCGGCGTAGAGAGAGAAGCGAGGATGGAAGGCCGTTTCAACCTGCACGTGCGCAAAGCCGAGGGCGAAGGTGAGGGGATCGACGGTCACGGTCCACATCGGTTCCGCTGAGGCCGCGAGCGAGGTGAGGAAGAACATCGAGCGCACTCTATGCAGCGACCAGGCCGCGCGTGAGCGCTGTCAACGACCAAGGTGAGGCCGGGAAGAAGGCCCCCGCAGCACGCTCACGCCCGTTACGGAGCCGCGCAGGGGCCCGCGGACGATCGGGATCCACTCATCCCCCGGAAAACAAGACACTCGGCATAGTCATCCTAGAAGAAATAGGACTCGCGTGCCTTTTTTGGCCTGAAACAGGGTCTGTGGTCTGGGTCCCCACAGCATTGTCGGCGTTCGCTGGTTGGGCCACCAGGCTTCCCGGGGCTTCGAGTCCTATTTTTTCCCCGATGACTGGGGGGAGTGTCTCAAAAACTGCTGGATGACCTCCACATTTCATGTCGCGACACGAGCGTCGCGGGTTCCTGGCGCTCGTGCGAGCGACGTACCACCCGACGCGAGGTCCCGCCGCGCGCGCGGGGTGGCCTTCGAGCGGTGTAGGCAACCACGCGTCGCGGAACGCAAAGTAGACACATGTCGCGACACCAGCGTCGCGGGTTTCTGCCACTCATGCGAGCGACGTACCACCCGACGCGAGGTCCCGCCGCGAGCGCACGCTCACCTTCGCCCCGCGCAAGTCAAGACGGTCGGTCGCGTGCCATGAGGCACCGTGTCGCGACCTGAGCCACCTTGGCCCGGAAGCGTGGGACAGCGACCCCGGTAGCACCGAAGTCGAGCGCGCTCCAGTGTCGCGACAGCGTGCTCTCGACGTGACCCGAGAGCCGAACCCGCGGCAGGTGGCCGTCCGCCTACTTCACCGCCGCCACCACCTTCTGCGCCTTGCCGTCGACGAAGGGCCCGCGCTCGTGCAGGTGGATCTTCCCGTCGCCCGACACCACGTAGACGTCCACGAACTGCGCGTCCGAAGCCAGCGGCGCCTTCAGGTCGGGCGGCTCGAGAAACACCGGGACAGTCCGCGCCTCGCGATCCGCATCGAGCCCGGCGCGCAGCCCCATGATCACCGGCGCGTCGAAGACCGTCCCGAGGTTGCCGACCAGAGGCAGCGACCAGAACTCTGCCTTGTAGCGAAGGAAGTACCCCGTCCAGGCGTGCAGATCGTCATCCTGTGCACGAGACCAACCCACGAGCACCGCCACGCGCGCGCTGCCGATGTCGGCGGGCAACTTGAGGCGTTTGTCCTCGAGAGTGAAGAGGTCGAGGGTGGGAAATGTGGCCGCCATGGCCGCCGCGCAGAACAACAACATGGCGAAGCGCTATCCGGTCGGCGCTTGACCGACCCCGGCCGGATGCCCTACCCTGCGACGCCAACCCGGAGTCCACCTTGTTCGCCCTCCTTCTCGCCCTGAGCCTCGCCGAGGCCAAGCCCCTCGCCATCGACGTGCTCACGCCGAGCACCGCCATCCCCGAGAAGGGCGTGGTGGTCGTCACCCAGTCGACCGAGATTGCGGCCGCCCCGCAGTTCGTTCAGTCCTACCTCCAGGACCTCAACACCTGGCCCACTTGGACCGCGTGGTCGAAGGACCGCGACCCCGGCGCCACCTGGACCTTCAGCGGTGACGTCGGCAAGACCGGCCACACGATGAGCTGGGACGGCAAGGTGCTCATGACCGGGCGCCTGGCGCTCACCGCCGTCAACGAGAACGCCGGGATCGCCTACGACACCTGGTTCGGCAAGTCGAAAGATCCGGCGAAGGGCCGCATCACCGTGACCGCCAGCGGCGCGGGCTCGAAGGTGGAGTGGCAGGACGTCACGCAGTGGGGTTTCCCCGCCAGCCTCTTCTTCCCGGCGAAGAAGCTCAACGAGATGGTGAGCGCCGACTTCGTGGTGGGGCTCGGCAAGCTCAAGGCCCTGGCCGAGGCGGACGCGGCCAAGGCCGCTGCCGAGGAAGCCGCGAAGAAGGCCGCCGAGGAGGCTGCAAAGAAGGCCGCCGAGGAAGCCGCCGCCAAGGCCGCCGCGGAGGAAGCCGCGAAGAAGGCCGCCGAGGAGGCCGCCGCCAAGGCGGCCGCGGAAGCCGCCGCAAAGTCCAAGAAGAAGAAGAGGTAGCGCCCTACCGCGCGGCGACCAGCTTCACCTTGAGCACCACCGAGTCCTGGATGAGGTCGTCGGGCTTGCCCGGGTAGCTCACGCCGAAGTCCTGGCGGTTGATGGTGAACTCGGTCTCCGCCGACACCGTCGCCGCATCGATGCTGACGGTAGCGGGGAAGCTCAGCTGCTTGGTGACGCCGTGAAGCGTGAGATCGCCGGTGACGGTGCCGTCGGTCACCGTGCCCACGAACTTCGACTCCGGCATCGTGTCGACCGAGAAGAAGTCCTCGTTCTTCAGGTGACCGGTGAGCTTCTCGCTGTCGGCCATGAGCGCGGCCATCTTCACCACCACCTCGACACCCACGAGCTTCTCGCCCTCGACCTTGAGCGTGCCGCCGAAGTCGGGGAAGTTGATGTCATGCGTCTTGGTGATCTTGGCGCCCTTCGCCGAGATCGTCGAGCGCGCGGGATCGATGGCCAGGCCCGTGCCCGACGGCGCAGGCGCGGGCGCGGGCGCCTCGGCCTTCGGGGCAGGCGCCTCCACCTTCGCGGCCGGGGCTTTCTGAGACAGATCCTCGGCGCAGGCGAGGACGAGCAGCAAGGCAAACATGGACGCTCCGTGAGAAGGCACCCGCTAATCCGCTGCGGCGAGCGTGCTCGGAAGCACGGGGCGCCGTTACGTCGATTCTCCGCCGAGGTCGCGATCAAAGCGGGCCTCGCGAAGCACATTTGCAACCGCGCCACTCTCCACGAAGCCGCCGTCGGCACTCATCTCGCCCTTTCCGCAGTTCACCGCCACCTGGGCGTCGAAGTTGTTGGGGTCGCAGGCGGTGATGAAGCCGAGGATGAGGAAGCGCCCCGGCACCTCGCCAAGGTTCATGCCCGTCTGAAAAAGCCGCTCGAGACGCGCGAGATCGCCCAGCATGCCCAGGGTCTTGAGGTTGGCCCCGTTGCGCGCGAGGGAGGCGAGGAGCCGCGCCTTCGCGAAGTTGGGGTGGTCCTCGAAACCCTCCGCGTAGCGATCCGCAGCGACGCCGAGGGCGTCGAGGTCGAGGAAGTCGGAGATGGGTTTTCCGCCGCCCTCACCGTCGCGCACCATCATGTAGTGCTGCACGTACAAGCACTTCTTTACCTTGAAGGTAGACAACATGGCGAAGTAGAGCTTGTTGAAGTTCTCGATGTCGGTGCGGCGGATCGAGGGCTCCTGCTCTGTCAAGAGATCGATGATCTCGTCGGGCATGAGCATCGAGGCGGAGAGACCCTCGCCCTCCGACGCCGCGTGACGCGCGCTGCCGAGCATGCGCAATCCGAGGAAGAACACCTCGCGCACGTGGCTATTGCGGGGCTCCATCGCGAAACGCAGCACCCGCGACACTTCCTTGTCGTTGACACCCTTGGCCACCACCACGATGAGCGAGGTGGCGATGCCGAGCTCACGCATGTTCTCCAGCGCGGCGAGGCGGGCCTTGTTGAGCGGGCGCCCGCGAAGCACCTTGTTGGCGTTGTCGTCGAGGCCGTCGAACTGGAGGAAGACCTCGTCGACCCCCGCAGCGCGGATCTTCTCGGCGTAGGCGCGGTTGGCGAGCTTCAGGCCGTTGGTGTGTAGGGCGGCGATGCCCCCGCGCGACTTCACGGCGCGGATCCAGTCCTCCAGGTCTTCACGGAGCGTCGGCTCCGCCGCCATGAGATCCACCTTGATCCCCCGACGTTCGCTGAGGAGGTCGCGCAAGCGGTCGATTCCCAGATCGGGCGTCTCGGCCTGGTTGGCGCGCGCGAGGCAGATCGGGCAATCGAGGTTGCACTTCTCCGTCATCCGCACGATGTAGTCGCGCTGAGGGTAACACTCGGCGTTCACCTTGAAGTAATAGCGGTCGAGCCGCTCCCAGCTGTCGGGCGCGTGCGACATCAGCTGGGTGGTGATCCCGTGCGTGGGGCAGAGTTTTTCGAGTCGCGCCTCGGCGTTGTCGCGCACCACCCGGGCGGGCACATCGGCGAGGCACTCGTTGCAGCGGCCACGCGTGTCGCGCACCAGGCGCGTGCCTTCGGGCAGCGCGAAGTTCCGGAGCGGCGTGGCCGGTGTGGGCTCGGCGTCGTCGACGTCGACGGCGGTCGCCGTCCCGGCCACGAGCTGGTGGGCGCGTCGCACCGCGCGCGGAAACAGGTCGTCAGACTCGCGACGAGCGTGCACCGCAAGGTCGTCGAGCATCGCCAGGAGATCGGGCTCGTACTTGCCTGCCTGCACCGAGGCGTTCCGCAGGCACCCCTCCAGGGTGGTGATGCAGTCGTGCTCGTAGTCCATCTGCTTGATGGGTGCTTCCACGCCGCAGCCAAGCGGCGCGTCGCCCTGGTCCATCGCGCGGCACAAGGGGAAGAGAATCTGCTCCTCCTTGTCGAGATGAGGCAGCAAGACCGCCAGTAGTTGGAGCCAGGGTTCCGTCAGAGCCTTGGGCGCCTCGATCTGTTGCCAGGCGGCCGAGAGACGCGGAATCTCGCGCTTGAGCAGCGCGTGGTGGGTGGCCAGGATTTCGTCGATGTCGGGGCTGAGGCGGTCGGTCATGCGGCCCATTCTTGCAAGGTACGTGCCTGCGCGCAGGGCGGCTTTTTGACCGACTCACGTGCCGAAAGACACACCCACGTGTGTCATAAACATCAAGGCGAACCACAGCAACGCGGCCAACCCCCAGTGCAAGCTTCCTCGGCGAGCGCCATCTGTCTTTGCCGGTCGGTCTCGAGCAGCGACTGGGTGCAAACGAGCTGGGGCCGGAGCGGGCTGTCGCCATACCGAGCCAGCAAGGTGTTGAGCTCGAGCCGCGCCTCCACGTCGCGACCCGATCGTGCGAGCGCTTCAGCCAGCGACGCCCGGCTGCTCGCGGTGTCGAGGATGCCGATGGCGCCTTGCCAGTAGGCGACCGCATTCGACCAGTCGCCGGCGCGCTCGGCAACCGATGCGGCCACCAGCCAGGTGACCTCGAAGTCGCGGCCGACGCCGACGAGTCGCTCGCCTGCGGCGTGCATGGCCACCATGTCCCTGGCCTCGGCCGCCGCGCTCATCGCCTCCATCTCCTTGGCCGTGGCACCGGGGACGATGCGCAGGCCGCCCGGCAGGCAGATCTCGCCGCAGCGGTACAGGTTGGTGTAGAGCGTCGTGGGGCCGTCGCCACAGTCCACGGACCACCGGTCGACCACGTCGGGACCGAATCGCGGTGCCCCGGAGGGCGGCGAGCTCGACTCGACGGGCGCCGCGCCCACGTTGCCCAGGCGCTGGTACGCGGCGATGCTGCCGTCTGCGCAGGCGAGGCGGTCGCCCCACAGGCGGTTGCCCGCGGCCATGACCCCCCACTCCAGGGGCAGCTCAGGAGACGATCCCAGCGCGCTCCCCGCGGGGCACGTCGGCGGATCGTCACCACGCCGGGGGCAGCTCGGGCTCGGTTCGCTCCAGATCGAGGCATTGCCCATCGCCGGGGGCTCGGCAGGCTTGGGACAGGCCAACAAGAACAGGAGCACGAGCACCTCGGCGGTGGGCCTGCGATAGCCTGCGCCGATGTCCGTGGCCTCCCTCGGTTCCGACCTGCGCGCGCTCGCCACCTCGCCCCGCGAGCTGTGGATTGTATACCTGATGAAGTTCCTCGAGAGCGTCGGGTACTTCACGATGTACTCGATGCTTCCGCTCTACCTGTCGGACGACTTCAGTCTCAGCGACGAGGGGGCGGCGGGCGTGACCGGAACGTGGACGAGCGCCATCTCGATCTTCGTATTCGTGGCCGGCTTCATCGCCGACGCCATGGGAGTGAAACGCGCGCTCCTCATCGCGGCCTTGTCCACCGCCGTAGGGCGCTTACTGCTCGCCTTCTCGCCCTCGCTCCCGGCCGCCTACGTGGCCCTCGCCCTCGGCGTGTGGGGCGTAGGGTCGATGAAGCCGACGATGAACGCTGCCGTACGCAACTTTGCCGCCCCGGCGGCCGTCGCCTTCGGCTTCTCGCTCTACTACGTGGTGATGAACCTCGGGTCGTTGTCACAGGGCCCGATCATCACCAACTTCCGCGAGTGGTTCAAAGCCGGCGTCACGCTCGGGACCTTCCAACTGAGCGCGGCCCAGTGTATCTTCCTCGTCGGCGGCGTGTGTTCCACGATCAACGTGCTCCTCGCGCTGCTCATGCGCGAGTCGCCCCCGGGGGCCGCGGCGCCGGCGGCCAATCGTGAGCGCAACCCCCTACTCATCGCGCGGGAGGTGCTCGCCGAGAAGGCCTTCTGGGTGTTCATGGCGTTCGTCGGCTTGCTGACGCTCGTGCGCCTCATCTTCCAGCACGCGCACCTCACCTGGCCGAAGTACACGCTCCGCAGCTTTGGCGACGACTTCGAGTTCGCCTACTACTGGTCGCTCAACCCGCTCCTGGTGATCCTCCTCACCCCGGCGGCCACCGCGCTCACGCGGCGTTTTCCGCCCTACCCGGTGATCGTCTTCGGCTCGGTGATCTCTGCAATCTCCGTCTTCGCGATGGCGCTGTCCACCACCATAGCGGCGAGTGTCACATTCATCGTGGTGTTGTCGATCGGCGAGATTCTCTGGTCGCCGCGCCTCTACGAGTACACCGCCACCATCGCCCCGCGCGGTCGCGAGTCGTCGTACATGGGCCTCTCGGAGGTGCCCTTGTTCCTCGCCAAACCAGTAGCGGCGATCATCTCCGGCTGGATGTTGTCGCGCTACTGCCCGGCCGAGGGCGCGCGCGATCCGGAGACGATGTGGCTCATCATCGGCGCCTTCACGCTGGCGGCGCCCGTGGTCATGCTCTTCACAAGACGGTGGCTGGAAGCTCCGGAACGAGCGGCGTAGCCGCCGGGACGGTCGCGCTGAGGATCGTCGGAAACATCGTGCGCCAGGTGGGCCAGTCGTGCCCGGCCGGGTCGCGCCACTTCAAGACATCGACGCGGGCACCGGCCCGGTCGAGCGTTTCGGCCGCCCCGTCGGTGTAGGCGGGATTCTCGTAGCGTTCCCCGATGCCCAAGACGAAGCGCCCGCGCCGAAGCTGGGCCAGCAGGGGACCGCTGAGACCGGCGACGAACTGTCGCGGGTCGTGGAAGTACCAGTCCTCGTTCCAGAACCCCTCGAGTCGGCGTTCCATCAAGTACGTCCCCGAGAGGCCCACGCACAGGTCTACGCGGTCGGGGCGCCGCGTGGCGGCGAGCCAGCTCTGGTAGGCGCCGAGCGAGATGCCGCCCACGCCCACGCTCTGCGGCCCGGCGTCGTACTCGATGAGCGGGAAGACCTCGTCCTCGACGAACTTCGAGTAGCGCACCTGCCAGCCGATCTTCTCGGCGGCCGGGATCTCCGCGAGCCATCCGCGTCGGCACACGCTATCGACACTATACAGCCTGATTCGGCCATTTTCCCACAGGGGCGCCAGCGCGGCCACCAGCTTGAAGCGCTCGACGTCGAGATGGTCGGCCCCGCCCGTGGGGAAGAGGAGGAAGGGCTTGCCCGCGTAGCCCCAGCGGGCCACCGACATCGAGGCGTCGAGGTGAGGGCTCGTCCATGTCCAGCTTGTGCGCATCGTGGCGGAATCGTGCCGGACCGGTATCGGCTGCGCAAGACTCTGCCTGAGGCCCTGACTGCTTTCTCACCGCGGCGGGGGGAGGGGCCACCAGGCGAAGCTGTCGTTGCCCTGGGAGGGCCCGGCCAGGCGGGTCAACAAGTCGACCGCCTCGGTGGGCGTGCGGCTCAGGTGGGCGACGATGCCCACCACGCCGAGGTTCGCGAGGTCTTGGAGGTCGTCGCTGTCGAGCTTCTCGGCCCTCCGGATGGCGGCGTCGAGCTTCACCGTGGGGGCACTGGCACCGCCGTTGGGCGAGGCGAGAACGTTGGGCTGCGCCGCGCGGCGACCGTGGGGGCGCGAGCGCTCGATCCCGAGGAGCGCGTCGATGAACGGCTGTTGTCTCGCCCATTGTTTGAAGTCGGCAGGCCACAGGAAGTCGTCCCACATCGACATGCCGTTCACCATCGGGCGATGGTGCTGCGCCCACTGGCTGAGGAACTGCTTGCCCGCGTCGGGGTCGAGCATCGGGAGGAGGAGCACCGGCCCGGGGGGCAGCGCGTCGGCCCACATCGGGCGCCGGGGCGCCTTCCAGCTCGTGAGTTCCCCGGGGGTCAGGAGCGCCTGCACCACGCTGAGCCCGACGCCGAGCATGGCAAGAGCGCGAGGGCGCCTCCCCGCAGACGCGCAGGCCGCCGCGCAGGCTGCCGCGCCCACCACCACCCCTGCGAGCGCCCGATGGGGCCACCAGAAGCGGTGGAACCCCGGGAGCTCACGCAAGAGCGCCAGAGGCGTGTGAACCCCCTCGATGGGGCCGATGGTGACGCGCTCACCCACCGCCACGCCCACGAGGAAAAGCATCGCGAGCACGATACCGCCGAGTCGGGCGCGCTCACGGGTGGCCAGGCCGAGGAGCGCCACGCCGAAGAGCAGTTGCGGCACGTACATCGCGGTACGGAGCGCGTCGCGACCCGGAAACCCTGCGAAGAGCCGGGTGGCGTTGGGGACGGGCGACTCCATGTTCGCGCCGGGCATCTCGGACCAGGTGCTCGCGACGTACAGGGCGAAGGGGGCGGCGATGAGCCCAGGGACCAGCGCGGTGACGGCGAGGGCGCGCACCGTGTGGAGGCGCCCGTGGCCCAGCATCGCGCCGAGGTAGAGCCCGCCAACGACAATGCAACCAAAAAAGCCGTAGAACCAGTACTCCAGCGCCGCGACCGCCAGCCACAAGCCCGAGAAGAAGGCGGGACGAAGTCGCGACTCGTCGGGCCGCGTGGCGGTCCACGCGAAGCCGAGGGCGAGGCACAACGGCGCAAGCACGGCCTGGGTCACCCGGCCCATCTGCGTCTCGCACCACGCGTAGGGCGCGAAGGCCACCACCAGCGCCGCGAGGGGCCCGGCGACACCGCGTCCGCCGATGCGCTCGCCCATCCAGCCGGCAGCGAGGCCGTTGCTCACCAGCACCACCGCCACGAAGGCCGCCATGCCGTGCTGGAGGCCGAGCGCGCCGAGGAATGGCGCGGCGATCACCGCGTCGATGACGTTCTGGATGCCGAGCAAGAACGGGCGCCCGAGCGGGTACCACATCGCGTCGGCGTGGAGCAGGTCGACGTTGCCGAGCAGCGCCTGGCGCACGTACTCGTAGACGAACAGGGTGTGCGCGCCGTCGAGGGGGACGCTGGCCTGGCCGGGGATCTCGCCCTCGGCGAGCCCCCGGGCGAAGGGGAGCAACCCGAGCACGCTCGCGACGACCACGAGGGCTCGGTCCCACCACGCGCGAATCACCTCGCCTAGTTAGCCGCTCAGCCCCGCCGGAGCCTACCCCATGGCGTTCGTCCCCATGTTCCCCATCGGAAAGCCGCTGGCCGAGGCCGTCGACGCGGCGACTGCAAACGCTCGGGCCGAGCGCAACGCCACCCGCGAAGCCGCGCTCGCCGAGAAGCAGGCCGCCGTGCGGGCCGGCTGGGGGGCCGAGGCCGCCGCCCGGGTGCACGAGAAGGGCAAGCTGACCACCTGGGAACGCGTGGAGCGGCTGGTCGACGCGGGGTCGCCGGTCTTGCCCGTGAACAGCTACGTCAACTGGGGACGCCAGTGGAAAGGCAGCAAGCGCCAGGCCCCCGGGGCCGGCGTCGTCACCGCCTACTGCAAGGTGGCCGGGCGCTGGGTGGTGCTCATCGCCAACGACAACACTGTCGCGAGCGGCTCGTGGTGGCCGATGTCGCCCGAGAAGATCGAACGCGCGCAGGAGATGGCCCTTCGGCTGCGTGTACCCGTGGTGTACCTCGTGGACTGCTCGGGCCTCTTCTTGCCGGAACAAGCCTTGTCTTTCCCGGGGCGCCGGGGCGCCGGGCACATCTTCCGCATGAACTCGGTGCTCGCCGCCAACGGGATCCCGCAGGTGGCGGGCGTCTTCGGCGATTGCATCGCCGGCGGCGGGTACATGCCGATCATCTCCGACCGCGTGTACATGACGGAGTGCGCCTACATGGTGATCGCCGGCGCGGCGCTCATCAAGGGGGCGAAGTCGCAACACCTCACTTCGCTCGACATCGGCGGCCCCGAGGTGCACGTGCACCAGTCGGCGTGCGCCGACGATCGCGTGCCCGACGACGCCACCGCGATCATCCGCATCCGCGAGGAGTTGGCCCGCCTGCCATCGAGCGGCGCCGACTTCTACCGGGGCGGCGTGCTGCCCGCGCGGCCGAAGCACGACGCCGCCGAACTTGGCGCGGTGATCCCCGACGATCACCGCCACGTGTACAGCGCGCACGACATGCTGGCGCGCCTGGTCGACGACTCCCTCTTCTTCGAGGCCCTGCCCGACCGCGGCACCGAGATGGTCTGCGGCGTGGGTCGCGTGAATGGCCTGTGGGTGGGCTTCGTGGCCAACAACGTGATGCCCACGCCCCACCCCGATCGTCCGGGCGAGATGCGAGGCGGCGGCATCTTGTACCGCGACGGCATCGCGAAGGTGTCCGCGTTTTCTCGCGCCTGCAACGAGGACGGCGTGCCGATCGTCTGGATGCAAGACATTGCCGGCTTCGACATCGGCGTGGAGGCGGAGGCCCAGGGCCTGCTCGGCTACGGTTCTTCCCTGATCTACACCAACAGCACCAACACCGTACCCATGGCGACGGTGCTGCTCCGCAAGGCGAGCGGCGCCGGCTACTACGCGATGGCCGGACTGCCCTACGAGCCGGTGATCCAGCTGAGCACACCGCTCACCCGCCTGGCGGTGATGGAGGGGCGCACGCTGGCAATCGCCGCCTTCAACACGAAGCTCGACGATAACTTCGAGATCGCGAGCGATGATCCCGACGAGCGGGCGCAGATCCAGAAGGCGATGGACGAGACGGCCGCGCGCATCGAGGCCGACATGGACCCCATCGCCGCCGCCTCGCGAATGGACACCGACGAGGTTGTTCCCCTGGGACAGGTGCGCGACTACCTGGAAGCCTTCGCCGAGATGGCCTACCAGAGCCCACGTCATGTCAGAAACCCCCGCATCTGGAGCCTGCACGACCTCGTGGCGCTCACGCGCGGCGGGGTGGCCCACGTCGAGAAGGCAGTCACTGCCACGCCGGTCGAGGCGCCCGTGGAAGGATTGCTGCCCATCCGTGTCGCGACCGCAGGTACATTTTGGCAACGCCCCTCGCCCCGCGACGCCAACTACGTGGAGGTGGGGGGACGCGTTGAGCAGGGCCGTACCATCGGCCTCATCGAGGTGATGAAGACCTTCGCCCCGGTGGCCGCCACGATGTCGGGCACGCTCGATCGCTGGGCCGTGGGGGACGGCGCCGCGGTGGAGGCGGGGACCGTGGTGGGCTGGATGAAACCCTAGCTACTGAGTTGGTTGCCCAGCGGTAGCTTACGGATGCGCTTCCCGGTGGCCGCGAAGATCGCGTTGCACACCGCCCCCGGGAGCGGCGGCAGGCCCACCTCGCCGATGCCGCCGGGGGCCTCGCGCGAGGGGACGATCACCACCTGCACGTCGGGCATCATCGCGATGCCCATCAGCGGGTAGTTGTGGAAGTTCGACTGCTGGACCGCGCCATCGACAAGCGTGATCGCCTCGCCGAGCATCATCGAGAGGCCATGCCCGATCGCGCTCTCCACCTGCGCCTTGATGGTGTCGGGATGAACAATCTGCCCGGCGTCGACCGCGGCCGTCACCCGGTGCACCTTGAGCTGGCCACCACCGCTCACGCTCACGTCCGCGACCTCGGCCACGATGCTTCCGAAGCTCTTGAAGATCGCCACGCCACGCGACTGCCCGGCGGGGAGGGGACCGGCGGCCTCGACCGCCATGTTGAAGCAGTTGAGGAAGCGCGGGTTGTCCGCGAGCAGTTTGCGACGGTACTCGATGGGATCCGCCTTCGCCGCCAGCGCACACTCGTCGACGAAGCTCTCCATGATGAAGCCGTTGTGGCTCCCGTGCACCGAGCGCCACCAGCCCACCGGGATCGGCAATTCCACCCGCGCGTAGTCGACCTGCGAGTTGGCGACGCCGTAGGGGTGGTGCATCACGCCGTCGGTGACCGTGCCAATGAAGGCCTCGAGCCCGAGCAAGAACTCGGGGACGAGCATCTGGCCGATGTTCTGACTCGCCATCTGCGCATAGAAGTCGTGGATCAACCCGTCTGCACCGAGTCCGGCCCGCAAGCGCGCCACGGTGGCCGGACGGTAGTAGCCAAAGGCGAAGGCCTCCTCGCGCGTGTAAATGAGCTTCACTGGCTTGCCGGTGTGCTTCGAGAGCCGCACCGCCGCGTCGGTGAAGTCCCAGAAGCCCTTGCGTCCGAAGCCGCCGCCGAGGAAGGTTGTGTGAATGAACACCTTCGAGGCGGGCAGCCCGGCGATGGGGGCGGCGTTCATCTGCACGAACTGTTGCGCCTGCGTGGGCGCCCAGATGTCGCAACGGTCGGGCTGCACCCAGGCCAGGGCGGTGGGCGTCTCGATGGGGGCGTGGTCGAGGTAAGGCACCTCGAAGGTGGACTCGATCGTCGTGGCGCCCACGGCGTTGCCGTGTTTCCAGGCCTTCCTGCCGAGGTCGAGCGAACCGTGCAGGGTTTCTGACACCTTCACGCTGTCGAGCCCCTTGCTCGGGCCGGCGTCCCAGGTGACGACCAGGGCCTCGTAGCCTTTCTTGGCCGCCCAGAAATGCTCGGCCACCACCGCCACGGCCTCGATGCCGTCGACCTTGAAGATGTCGACCACGCCGGGCACCTTCCGCGCCGCCGCGTCGTCGAGGGCCACGAAGGTGCCGCCGTGGTGAGGACAGTGCTTGATCGTGGCGTGCAACATGCCGTCGAGCTGCGGATCAGCCCCGAAGACGGCCGTGCCGTTCACCTTGGGGGGCAAGTCCAGCCGCTGGGGGCTGGTGCCAAGCAACTTGAACTGCGATGGGTCTTTCAGCCGCGGTTTCGATGGCGCCGGCAAGAGCGCCGCCTCGGCGGCGAGCTCGGCGTAGGTGGCTGACTTGTCGCCGGATCGCACCGTGCCCGCCCCGGTGACGCAGTCAGCCGCCGACACGCCCCAGCGCGAGGCCGCCGCCGCCACGAGCATCTCTCGAGCCGCAGCCCCGGCCTCGCGCAGGGCCGCCCAGTAGCCGCGCACCGAGAGGCTGCCGCCGGTGACCTGCGAGGAGCCCGGGTAATCGACGTTGAGGTGCTGGTAGGCCCGGTCGGCCGGGGCGGACTCCACGCGCACGCGGGCGAAGTCGGCATCGAGCTCCTCGGCGCGGCTCATCGGCAGCG
>SXGS01270809.1_pt1 | contig 41434 bp, 35 predicted proteins | sample 3174681 | NCBI WGS metagenome assembly SXGS01 (sample SAMN11356861, study PRJNA531348) | freshwater metagenome | isolation source: freshwater sample F1-80 | place: China: Fuxian Lake, Yuxi | collected 2017-12-25 | reverse complement strand
TCTCCTAGTACGAGAGGATTGGAGAGGACGCACCTCTGGTGTTCGAGTTGTCGCGCTAGCGGCATTGCTCGGTAGCCACGTGCGGCCAGGATAAACGCTGAAGGCATATAAGCGTGAAACCCTCCGCAAGATGACGTTTCCCGTACTTTGTACGAAGGCTCCCGGAAGACTACCGGGTCGATAGGCCGGATGTGTAAGTGCAGCAATGCACTCAGCTTACCGGTACTAACAGCCAAACGCTTGACCGCATTGATCCTCTCCTTGCAGAATCAGTGGCCAGTGGTCAGTGACCAGTGGTCAGTGAAATGCGCATGCCCGCATGACCTGACAAGGAGCGCATCCAGAGACGACTCCTCCGCTGCCTTTTTGATATTCCCGGTGGTAGGTGACGGTGTGTTCTGTGGTCTTCACTGGCCACTAACCACTGACTACTGACCACTACCTCGACTTGCCGGTGACCATACCCAAGTGGCCACACCCGTTCCCATTCCGAACACGGCCGTTAAGCACTTGGGGCCCATGATAGTGTGAACAACGCGAAAGTAGGTCATCGCCGGCTTTATCAAAACCCCCGCGGGAAACCGCGGGGGTTTTGTTTTTCCGCATTTCCCATTGGCGAGCAGCCGAGATCCACTTCATAATAAAGGCATGCCAACGAACCTTCGTCACTTGTGCAGCCTGGCGGCTTTCTTGATTGGCGCGGCCAGCGCCGGGGCCCATCCTGTTCCCAAAAATAGCCATGATCGCACCATCATCGTGCGCTTGCAAAAGCCCCTGCTGCCGGAAACTTGCTCAAGCATCGTCGCATCGATGAGCGCTCCTTTGGGCCGTGGTCCTCTTCTCGGGACAACAACTCTCTTCCAGCACAGAAATACGCCGACGAGTCGAATCCAGGTGCGGGTCGAATACCGGCTCGAAGTCGACGAGTGGACGATTTACGAAAACGACATGCAGCCCTATCGCGACGAAGTGAAAGCGATTGATTATCGCACGTATCCGATGAAGTACTACGCCAAGTTTGCCGAGATCTATGCCCCGATCTATGCGTCTCATCTGGTCGCGCGCATCGACAAGGGCGAACCCGCGAAACTCTACTGCCTCTCGCACAAGGAGCGACTGCATGACGAAGACGGCAAGGGGCTGGGACATCTCCGCTGCGATTTCGTGTACGAGGCGACAATCGACTTGCCGACGGACCGTCCGATGAAGCTCTCTTTTCGCGAGCAGAATTACGACTTCGAAAAAGGGCAAATCGTTCTGAGCCTGGCGAATGAGGCGGGCTTGGCGATTGAAAGCAGGACGGCGCCGGACGAGACCTTGTGGAAACGCATGCAAGCCGACAAGCAGGAGCCCGGCGACGACGCTCGCCTGCGCGAGATCCTGTTGCAGTTGGCGCCCATTCCAGCGCCGGCAAAAGCAATTGACAAAACGGCGGCGCCGATGTTGAAGGACGAAGTTACCACGCCGCCGCCGCCTCCACGCAAGGCGACGAAGGATCACGACGATTGGTTCGACCTGCGCCGGCTCATCCTGCAAACCGACTACGGCATCGGCCTCGTCATGCTGCTGGCGTTCGTCTTTGGCGCCGCGCATGCCCTCACGCCCGGGCACGGCAAAACGCTCGTGGCCGCGTATCTGGTCGGCGAACGCGGCACCGTGTGGCACGCGCTCTACCTGGGTCTGGTCACCACGCTCACGCATACCGGCGTCGTCATGCTGCTGGCGCTGGTCCTGACTTTGGCGTCGCCCGAGATGCAGCAAAAAATCAAGACATGGATCGAGAACGGCCTCGGCCTGGTCATGGGGCTCATTATCGTGTGCATGGGTTTCTGGCTGCTCCTGCAACGCCTTGCCGGGCGCGCGGATCACGTCCACGTCGGCGGCGGACTTCATCATCACCATGACGGCGCCACGCACGAGCCGCGCACGCTTGGCTGGCGCGGCCTGACGATCCTCGGCATCACCGGTGGTATGATCCCGTGCTGGGACGCGGTCGGCGTGCTATTCATCACCATAGGCACCAGCGAGATCTGGCTCGTGTTGCCCGCGGTCGCCGTCTTCAGCGCCGGCCTCGCGGTCGTGCTTGTCGTTATCGGCGTCCTCATCGTGCAGGTGCCGAAAGTCATCGAGACGCGCTTCGGCAGCGGGCGCGTTCTTCACGCGCTGCCGATCGTCAGTGCGATCCTGGTCACGTTGATGGGATTATGGGTGTGTTATGAGGGGGTGCATGGCAAATAGGCCGTGACCCCGCAGGTTCGCTGCGCTCGCCTGCGGGCTTGATGACCACTCACCACTCACCACTCACCACCCTATAACAACGCATATGCGCGTCAAGGAAATCACTGCCTGGCAAGTCCTCATTCCGCTGAAGAAGCCGATCCAGCATGCGTCGCATACGCGCACCGAGACCGACAACCTCGTTGTACGCGTCGTCTTGGACGACGGCACCGAAGGTTTCGGCGAAGGCGTGCCGCGCGAATACGTCACCGGCGAGACCATCGACTCCGCTCTTGCCCTCTTGAAACGAAGCCAGCTTCCCGAACAGATGGAGGAGTGCACGAGCTTCAAGTCGACGCTCGCCCTCGCGGAACGGCTCAGGCTCGCCGACATTCCGGGCGACGAGCGCGGCTGCCAGGGGAACTCCGCCCGCTGTGCCGTCGAACTCGCGCTGCTCGACGCCTTCGGCAAACACCATCGGCATCCGCTTTCGGACGTGACCAAGCTGCTCGCACATGACGATCTGTTCGAGCCCAAGGCGCATGTGCGATACAGCGGCGCCATTACCTCTTCGGAGGGAAGGAAAATTCGCATCGCCGCGTGGAAGATGTGGGTGTACAACTTCAAGCAACTCAAGGTCAAGGTCGGCATTTCGGGCCAAGATGACGTCGATCGCCTCGGCGCGGTGCGCTGGCGCGTCGGCAAACGCATGGATATTCGCATCGACGCCAACGAAGCCTGGACGCCCGCCAACGTCCGCGCGAAGATCCTCGAATTGAAGCCGTTCGGCATCACGGCGGTCGAGCAGCCGTTGCCTCATGCCGACGCGGCGGTGCTGCGCGAGGTTCGCAAGGATGTCGGCGTGCCGATCATGCACGATGAATCGCTGTGCAGCATGATCGACGCCGAGCGAGCCGTGGGCGGCGAAACGTGCGATCTCTTCAATCTGAGGCTCTCGAAGTGCGGCGGTTTCATCGCGACGCTTCGGCTCGCGCAATTCGCGCAGCGGCACGGCCTGCGCTATCAACTCGGCTGCCAGGTCGGCGAGACGGCGATTCTGTCCGCGGCGGGCCGGCATTTCGCAGCGAGCGTCAAGGACATCCGCTACCTCGAAGGCTCCTACGATAACCATCTCGTGAAAGAGGCGCTGGCCACGACCAACCTCACCTTTGGCTGGGGCGGTTGGGCCCCGGCGCTCGAAGGCCCTGGACTCGGCATCACCATCGATCCCAAGGCGCTTGCGCGCGTCGCGATTCGCAAGGAGGTGCTTCTTGGCTGACGCAAAGACGCCCTCATCCCCACCCCCTCCCCCAGAAGGAGAGGGGAGAAAGGCTGCCATCGTGGAGCACGCCGCGGGGGATGGATATCGCTGGAAGTATCGCGCCTATGCCGGGCCGGCGGCACCGAAGGGGATTGTCGTTTTCATCCACGGCGTGCAAAGCCACGGCGGATGGTACGAATATTCCTGTACGCAGTTGGCACGCGAGTATCAGGTGTTTTTTCTGGATCGCCGCGGTTCGGGACTGAACGACGACGCGCGCGGCGACGCGCCGAGCTTTCGCCGGCTGATCGACGACATCGCCGAGTTCTTGACGACGTTGCCACGCAACGCGGAACGAGGCCGGCTGCCTGTGTTCCTGGCGGGCATCTCGTGGGGCGGCAAGCTTGCGGTCGCCCTGGAACGCCGGCATCCGGGACTGGTTGACGGCTTGATCCTGATGTGCCCTGGCTTTTACGCGAAGGTGCGGCCAACGCTGATGCAACGGCTCGGCATCTTCTTCGCGCGCCTGTTCCGCCCGCGCACGCTCTATCCGATCCCGCTCAATGAACCGGAGCTTTTCACCGCCAACCCGCGCTGGCAGCAATTCCTGCGCGACGATCCGTTGCGCTTGCACGACGCCACGTCACGCTTTCTCATCGAGAGCGTGCGTCTCGACGGTTACTTGAGCTTCTCGCCGAAATACGTACACGTGCCGGTGTTGCTGCTCTTGGCGTCGGAGGACCGCATCATCCGCAACGGCAAGGTGCGTGCCTACGTGGAGCGATTTGCGACCAAGGACAAGACGATCATCGAGTACGCCGGCGCCCAACACACGCTCGAATTCGAGCCGGAGCCGGATCGGTTCATCGACGATGTGCGCGCGTGGCTTGACAAGCGCGTGGAGAAGCCGGCCATGTGATCAAATTCAGCGCGGTCATGCTTGACACGGTGCGTCGGCGAGTCATGATGTATCAGCGCCGTGGCATCGAATGCCACGTGGACGAGCGAACCGTTGTCCCCTCACCAAAGGATGCTACCATGCGATGGTTTCTGACATCACTACTTTTCCTGGGCGCCGCGATGAACGCACGGGCCGACACTTACCTCTACGCCTCGATGGCGCCCGAGCAGAAGATTCAGATCTATCGGCTCAATGCGAAGGATGGATCGCTCACGCCGGTCGAGTCGATCGCGGTGGACGGGGCGCCCGGATCGTTGGCCGTCGATCCCGCCAAGAAATTTCTCTACGCCTCGCTGCGCACCAACAGTTCCTTGGCGAGCTTTGCCATCGACGCGAATACCGGCAAGCTCAAACATCTCAGCACGGCCGAGTTGCCCAAGGGCGAAAACGCGGCGTTCGTCGGCACCGATCGCAGCGGCCGCTGGCTGATCTCGGCATCCTACGCGGCGGGCAAGGTCGTCGTGCATGAGCTCAACGCCGGCAAGATCACGACGCCCGCCGTGCAAACCGTGGCAACAACAATGACCGCGCACGCCTTCGTCGCCGCTCCCGACAACCGCTGGGTCTTCGTGCCGCACGTGACGCCGAATGCGGTCTTCCAGTTCAAGTTCGACGCCAAGACCGGCCAGCTATCGGACGCGGGCAAGGCGGCCGGCGGCACGCCCAAGGCCGGGCCGCGCCATCTCGCGCTGCATCCCGCCATCGGCCTCGCATTCAGTTCGGACGAAGTCGGTAGCAGCATCACCGCCTACCGCTTCGACGAAGCCAACGGCTTGAAACCCTTTCAAACGCTGTCAACGCTGCCCAAAGACTTCACCGGCAAGAACACAACCGCCGAGGTGAAGGTACATCCCAACGGCAAGTTCGTCTGGGTCTCCAACCGTGGCCACGATAGCCTTGCCGGTTTCGCGATTGAAAAGCTCAGCGGCAAGTTGACTAGCCTCGGCCAAACGCCGACGGAGAAAACGCCGCGCTCGTTCGAGATCGATCCCGATGGGCAATACGTCTTTGGCGCCGGCGAAGGCTCCGGCAAATTGGCAGTGTTCCGCGTCGACGCCGACAAGGGAACGCTGACGCGCATTCACACGGTGGATGTGGGCAAGAGCGTGACGTGGGTGATGGCGGTCAAGATGAAGTAATTCAGAGCCTGAAGCGGCAGCGAAGGTTGGGCTCATCTTCGCTGCCGCTTCAGGCCCCGGCCTAACCTGACTGCGTCGTTGAAGGATCGACGTGATTTTCCGCGCCGCGCGGCGCGGCTAAAACATGGCCCCTCTGTCCAACACACTTCATGTTCGACAAGTCTAATACCCTGTTCCCCATCAAGGACCAGTATGTCTTCCTTACGCACTGCGGCATCGCCCCGTTTTACTCCAACGCCTTGAAGCGCGAGTACGAGATCGCCGAGGCGCAGATGCGCACCGGGGCCCTCGTCTTTCGGCAATACGACGCCATTCTCGACGGGCTGCGCCAAACCGCGGCGAGCGTGTTAAAGACCGTGCCGGACAATCTCGCCTTCGTCAAGAACGCCTCTGAGGGGATCAATCTGATCGCCAACGGCTACCCGTTTCGACCCGGCGATCAGATCGTCAGCTACGTTCACGAGTACCCGGCCAACCATTATCCGTGGAAGCTGCAAGAGAAGCGCGGTGTCGAACTGGTGTTATTGCCTGATCGCGACATCACGGGCCGCGCTCCGCCAAAGCAGCCGGTGGCGTGGACGCTCGACGACTTGCAGAAAGCCGTCACGCCGCGCACGCGCATCGTCGCCTTGAGCCACGTGCAGTTCGCGAGCGGATACGCCGTCGATCTGACGCCGCTCGCGGACTTTTGCTGGGCGCACGGCATCGACCTGGTGCTCGATGTCGCTCAGTCGCTCGGTTGTTTGCCGTTCTATCCGGAGGAACTGCATGTCGCGGCGGCCGTGTCGTCGGGATGGAAATGGCTGATGGGTCCGATCGGCTCGGGGCTGTTGTACACGTCGGAGCGATTTCGCCAGCGGCTCGACCTCACGATGGTCGGCGCCGAATCGATGCGGCAAGGCACGGCGTACCTCGATCACACCTGGGATCCCTTCGCGTCGGCCAAGTGCTTCGAGTACAGCACCTCCCCGATCGCCCTTGCTGCCGCGTTGGAATGTTGCCTGCGCGAAGTGCCCCAGCGCTACGGCCAAGAAGCGCTTGCGGCGGAGATCTTTCGCCTGCAAGACGTGTTTCTCGGCGCGCTCGACTACGCGCGTGCCCGCCCGGTGTTCGCGCCGGAGTTGCTGCGCACGCCGATCCTGTCGCTGATCGTACCTCAAGGGGCGGAAGCGGCGCGCCGGATGCTGTTGAAAGAAAACGTGGTCTGCACCGAGCGCGGCGGCTACCTGCGCGTCGCGCCGCATTTCTATAACACGGAAGAGGAGATGGAACGCGCGGCACGTTTGCTAAACGACTTCACCGGCTGATTCACGAAAGATCATTTCGCCTCGAGCTTCAAAGTCTCGCTTTGCTTCTCGTTCACGATCACTTCGACTTGGGCCACCCGTTTCTTCGGCACCGCCAGCGCGAGACAATAGTCGGCGATGTCCGCGGTGCCGATCTCCGCGACTTTGCGTTCGATGGCACAGATCAGCTTGTCCCGCTTCATTTCGAGCGAGGCGAATGTCACCTTGTTGGAGCCGGAGCCTTCCGTTTGTCGGATGAGAACGAGCGCCTCGGTTGCGAAGTCGAGCTTGGCCTTCTGCAGCGCTTGGACGAAATCGCCGCGTTTGTTCCAGCCGGGTTGCTTTTCGACGGCCTTGAGGAACGCGTCGAGCTGCTCTTGCGTCGCGATGACCTGCGACTTGAAGTTGCCGTAGCCGTGCTCGCGATGCGGTATCGGAATGCGGCGTACGTCCTTGGCGTCCTGCGCCTGGCTCGCTGCGACCAGCGCGAGCACGGCGAGAATTGCCGCACAAGAAACGGGTCGAAGGATTGACATGCCGGCTCCTTATTCGATTGGTTGAATGCGTTCCTTGTTTCACCCAACTCCGCCGAAACACCGAAGCAGAGGGGGCAGATGGTCGTGCGAAAATAGGTCCCTCTACACCTGGGGAAGCCTCACCAAGATCGAGCGATACCGTAGGCGTCGAAATCCGCGTCCACGCCGAGAATGCCAAGATTGTTTCGTTTGGCGTGGACGATTATTAGCCGATCGAATGGGTCGCGGTGCGTCGGCAACGGAAAAGGCAATTTTTGGTACTCCGCGCAATCCTCGAATGCGATCGGCAAGACTGTCAGTCCGTAGCCCGTGATTGCTCTTGTCATGAACGGAACGAATGGGTTCGACAACGTCAATTTATTTAGCCCGACCTTGATGGCGATTTCCCACACGCTCGCCATGCTCAGGAACAATTCGTTGGCCGGGTCGATGAGCAGCGCCGTTGCTTGGGGACTCATGCGCGGATCGCCTTCCGCGTGCCAGAGAAACGCGTGCGTATCCAGAAGCAATTTCACCGCGAAACTCCGTCGAGGGGCAAGGTCGAGATTCTATTCCATGTATTCCTTGAAGTCTTCGAGCGGAGCGTCGAAATCCGGGGCCATGAAAAGGATGCTGCCCTTGCACAGCCCAGGACCGGGACGCGGCTTGGCGGATTTCGTTGGTTCGCCGACGAGCTTCGCGACGGGATGATGATCTTGCGTGATGACCATTTCCTCGCCGGCACCTAGTTTGCCAATCAGCTCTTTCAAATGGGCCTGGGCCTCTTCGACGGAAATCGTTGTCAGCATGATTTTCTCCTTTCTCCCGCGTTTCCATTCTATCACCAGGGCGCGGCTCGGCGGGAGACGAAGAATTCGACCGCGTGTTGCCGCATTCATCGCCTCCCGCCATCGTTGTCTCACAGTTCCCACCCCTTGCGATACGCACGCCGGACCAGACTCGCCGCGTCAGCATTCGTGACGCGCAGATTCTCCGCGTCCCATTCGATGCGGCGTCCCAGGCGATACGCGACGTTGCCCAGGTGGTTCGCTTCCGTCAGCCAGCCCGAATACTCGAAGTCGGCGCTCGTGCGCAGGTCGGTCTTCGCGGCGCGGATCCACTCGGCGTGATGGCTCGTGATCCGCGGCAGCGTCGGGTCCGGGCGGCGGAAGTTCGCGAAGTCCTTCTCCGGCAATAAGACATGCCGGCCATAGTCGGACAGAAGCATGCCGCGCGCGCCGATGAACAGGCAGCCGTTGGCCCACTGCGGGATGCCGTTTTTGCGCCAGATCTCCGGCTTCATGTCGCCCTGATACCACGTGAGACGCACGGCGGGCTGGTTGCCTTGCTGGCGATACTCGTAGGTCGCGCTCATGGTCGCCGGGGCAAGCTCGCGATGGGCCGGCGGGCCGCTGGCTTCGATTGCGGACGGGGCACGCAGACGCAGGGCCCAGAACGGCAGGTCGATCCAGTGGCTGCCGAGATCGCTCATGGTGCCGGAGCCGAAGTCCCACCAGCGATACCATTTTGGTCCGGGGACGTAGGTCGTGTGGAAAGCGCGTTCGGGAGCGGGGCCGAGCCAGAGGTCCCAGTTGAGGCCGCGCGGGATCGGCTGGGCTTCCTTGGGACGCTCGTCGATGCGGACGATGTCGTTGAAGCGTTTGGCGTCGGCGGCGCTCTGCCTGCCCCAGGCGCGCGCGACCCAGACGTGGACCTCGCGGACGGCGCCGATCGCGTTCGCCTGAATCAGCTCGACGACGGAGCGATAGTTCGCCTGGGCGTGAATCTGCACGCCCATCTGCGTGGCGACTTTCGTCCGCGCGGCGGTTTCGCGGATGCGCCGCGCTTCCCAAATGCCGTGTGTGAGCGGCTTCTCGCAGTAAACGTGCTTGTTGTGCCGCAAGGCGAGCATGGTCGCAAAGGCGTGCGTGTGTTCGCAGGTGCTGACGACGACGGCGTCGAATTCGCGCTGGTGATCGAAGAGGGTGCGGAAATCGTTGCATTGCCTGGCCTTCGGATGGTCCTTGGCGGCCGCGTCAATGGCGGCCTGGTTGACATCGCAGAGAGCGACGATGTTCTCGCCGCTGACGGAGCGCAGGTTGGCGCCGCCGCGGCCGCCGCAGCCGATGACGGCGATGTTGAGGCGATTGGGCGAGTTCTGAGCGCGGATAATGTTGGGCAGCGCGATCGTTGCGGCGCCGGCGGCGAGGAACTTGCGGCGAGTGATCTTGCGACGCATGGGAGGGTCCTTTCGGATGGAGTGCGAGTGTCCATCGATACTAACCGATCGCTTTCGCTCGTGCCAGTATTTCTCCTGATTCCCGACCGCTATAATAACGATAGGCGGTTATCACATGATTCACCGTTGCGTTTTGACTCTGCTGCTGGCATCTCTTCTAACGGCCGACGCTCTCGGCCATGAACCGCTCGTTGAACAACGAGAACTGAATTGGATCGAGCGTCTGCAAGGGGTCCTGCGCAATGGGACGCTCGTTTACGTGCTGCTGATGGTGGGCATTTCCGGCGTAACGTTCGAAATCACCCATCCCGGCGGCTGGGTTCCCGGCCTCGTCGGCGCGGTCTGTCTGATCTTCGCCTTCTTCGGCATGCAGGTGCTGCCGATCAACTACGTCGGCGTGGCGTTGATCGTCCTGGGTATCTTGATGGTCCTCTTGGAAGTGAAAGTACACAGCACCGGCGTCCTGACTGTCGCCGGCCTGGCCTCCTTGGTCGCGGGGTCGGCGTTCCTGGTCGATCCGTCGCAGGGCGTCGAGCGCGTCCACTGGTTGGCGGTAGCACCGCTGACGATTGCGATCGCCTTGATCATGTCGGTGCTGGTCCACAACGTCGTGCGCGCTCACAAGGCTGTGGTCCAGACCGGCATGGACAAGATGATCGGCACGCATGCGCGCGTCCAGGGCGATATGAACGGTGAGGGCTTCGTCCTGGTCGCCGGCGAACTCTGGCGCGCCCGCTGCCGGCAGTCGTTGGAAGACGGCGAAACCGTGCGGATCGAGTCCTACGACGGCCTGACCTTGTACGTCAAACCGATGCCTTGAATCGAGGAAAATACCATGGAAATCGCTCTCGGCGTCTTGATCGTCTTCGTGCTGCTCGCGCTCTATCTGTTGAGTAGTCTGCGCATCCTCAATGAATACGAACGGGCGGTCATCTTTCGTCTGGGGCGCGTCTTGCCGGCGCCGAAGGGGCCGGGGTTGTTCATCTTGTACTGGCCCATCGACAGCATGGTACGTGTGGACTTGCGCATCGTCACGCGCGTCGTCGAGCCGCAGGACGTGATCACGCGCGACAACGTCTCGATCAAGGTCAACGCGGTCTTGTATTTTCGCGTCGTCGAGCCGATGAAGTCGGTGCTGCAAGTGGAGAACTATCTGCACGCGACCTCGCAGGTCGCCTTGACGACGCTGCGCAGCACGGTCGGGCAGGCGGAGCTGGACGAGCTACTCTCCGAGCGCGATCGGCTCAATCGCAAACTGCAGGAGATCATCGACGGGCACACGGAGCCGTGGGGCGTCAAGGTCTCCACGGTCGAAGTCAAAGACGTCGATTTGCCCGAGCGCATGCAGCGGGCGATGGCGCGACAGGCGGAAGCCGAGCGAGAACGGCGCGCCAAGGTCATCAATGCCGAGGGCGAGTTCCAGGCCGCCGAGAAGCTGAAGCAAGCCGCAGAGATCATGACGCCTTATCCGATGGCGCTGCAGATGCGTTTTTTGCAGGCGCTCGCGGAAGTGGCGACCGAGAACAACTCGACGATCGTCTTCCCGTTGCCGCTCGATTTGTTGAAGCCGTTCCTGGGCGAGAAAAAAAACTGAGTCGCGATAAAACAAGTCTCACGCAAAGGCGCAAAGAAATTCGGCATGTTCTTTGCGCCTTTGCGTGAGACTTGTTGAATTCGCTTCCTCGAATTGGAGTAACTCATGGGCGCAGAACAAAAAGCCAAAGACCTCGGCATCGCGTTTCCCAAGAAGGACAAAGGCTACCTCAACCTGTGCGTGCGCACCGGCAATCTCTTGATGACGTCCGGGCACGTCAGCGACATGAAGGGCAAGCTCGGCGCGGGCCTGAGCGTCGAGCAAGGCGTGCAGGCGGCGCGGGAATGCGCCGTCAAGATTTTGCAATCGGTGCACGACATGCACGGCACGCTCGACGGCTTGCGCGTCCTGAAGCTGCTCGGCTGCGTCAACTCGACGCTTGAATTCACCGATCAACATCTCGTCGTAAACGGGGCGTCGGACCTCTTCCATCAGCTCTTCGGCAAAGACGATCTCGGCTACCACGCCCGCAGCGCGCTGGGGTTCGCGGCTCTTCCGACCGGGGCAGCCGTGGAAGTGGAGGCGATCTTCGAGATCATGGGTTCGTAATCATGGCCGCTTTCGGCGTGGCATGCGCATGTGGAGGGTTGCGCGCCTCGGCTCTCCGTTTACGCCACGATTTGCCGAACGATTTGCCCGCGGCTTAATGGAATCGGCCGATTAAGCGTGTCATGCATCTCACTATCGGGCGCGTGTCCCAGGCAATGGAAGATGGTCGCCGTCAGATCCTCGGGGCGCACGCGGCCGTCGCGCGGTTGGGCGCCAATGCGGTCCGACGCGCCATGCACCGTCCCGCCGCGAATGCCCGCGCCCGCCAGAGCCACGCTGAAGACCGGGCCCCAGTGATCCCGGCCGCGCCTGGCGTTGAAACGCGGCGTACGGCCGAACTCCGCCATGCACACCACTAACGTATCGTCCAGCATGCCGCGCTGCGACAGATCGTCGAGCAAAGCAGAGAACGCTTGATCCATTGGCGGCATCAGCACGTTGCGCATGCGTTCCGGTTCGTTGGCGTGCGTGTCCCACACCGGGGCGTCGCTCGGCTCGCCGGGCCCACGATACCAGTTGACCTGCACCAGCGACACGCCCGCTTCGACCAACCGCCGCGACAACAGCACGCTCTGCCCGAATGGACTGCGGCCATAGCGATCGCGCGTGGTAACCGGCTCGCGCGCCAGATCGAAGGCGTGCCCGGCGCGCGCCGAGCGCAGCATGTCAAACGCTTGTTGCGTCTGACGGTCGTAGCGATCCAGGTGGCGATCGGCTGTGTCGATGCTGCGATTGACGGCGTCGAGCAAGCGTTGACGGTCCTCCAGCCGGCCCGACGGCAGGTCCGCGGACAGGCTGAACTCGCTGACGCGCATCGACGCATCCCCCGGCACGCATTGCAATAGCCACGGATCGGCAGTCATGCCCAGGAAGCCTGAGTCCTGCCCCGGCCAAACGCTGCCATCGGAGTTGAAGATGCGCTGCGGCAAGCGCATCGCCGCTGGCACCGAACCGGCGTTGCCGCGCACGCGCTGCACAATTGCGCCCAGCGTGGGCCAATTGTTCGGCGCGCCGGGATTGGCGTTCTCGCTGTTCATCGGCTGATGCGCCATCCCCGTCATCATGTAATAGCCGCTCGACGAATGCGCGTTGTCGCCGGTGGACATCGCACGTAGAATCGCGATCTTGTCCATGCGCTCGGCAAGTCGCGGCATCAGCTCGCAGACTTGAATGCCCGGCACGTTGGTCGCGATGGGGCCAAACGGACCGCGCACGTCGTCGGGCGCGTCGGGCTTGGGATCCCAGGTCGAATGTTGTGGCGGCCCGCCCATCAGGAAGAGCACGATGCATGATTTGGGACGGGCATTCTCCCCTCGCCCCTTGGGGGAGAGGGGTTGGGGGTGAGGGGTTTGAGCGCGCAGCGTCGCGGGAAGCGTCAAGCCGAGCAGGCCGAGACCGCCGACGTGCAGCATCTCGCGGCGCGTCAAGCGATCGCACAGTTTCGGCCCATTCGTGCAGAGGCGGAACATCGCATGGTCTCCTGAAACGATATCAAAAGTATAACCGCCGGTTCGGGTGCGCCAAGCTCTATTCCTGCCTCGCTTCATTCGAGGGTGTGCCCGCGGATTCCGGCACGATGTCAAAATAACCTCACGCAAAGGCGCAAAGGCGCAAAGAATGTTGGACATTGACACGTTGATGGCTGAGAGAGCTGCCACCACCGAGTCATCCTGTTTTCTTTGCGCCTTTGCGCCTTTGCGTGAGGTTGATTGGGATCGGCGAATTCCGGAGATCGAGGCGGCGCGCTCAATCGATGCGCCCGCGCGCCTTGCTCCAGGCCTGTTCACACGAGGATTGCAGCCACGCATCGACGCACGGCGAATCGAGCAATCGTTTCGCCGCCGCCTCCAGCGTTTCGATCGGCGTGAACGCAACGCTCGGCGGCGTCGGCAAACCCAAGACTTCCGCCCACGCGGCCGGCATCGACTTCGACACCGTCTCCACCACCGCGTTTGGCTGCATCGGCAGATAGCAGCAGGCGTACTCAACGAGCAGCCATTCCTCGATGATGTAACGCACCGACGCCAGCTCGACGTTCTTCGCGATCTCGTCGGCCGTCGGCGCTCGCAGCTTCAACGGCAGAAAGCCGATGCTCTTGCCGCGCAGCAAGCCCGCCTTCACCAGCTCGAACGCGAGATCGGGCGGCCAATCGCTCAAGGTCCAGCCGTGCGGCCGCGGCGGATAGTGCGTCTTCGCCTTGACACCGCGCTTGTCGCCATCGCGCGCCTTGCGGCGCCAGAGCGATCGGCCCACCGGCGGCTGCTCGTAGGCGTGATTGAGCGTGACGATCGGGTTGAGCTGAAAGTGCGAATCGTCCATGCCGCTCGCCAGGACGACGTCGCCGAGCCGATCCGGCGTCTCCTCGGTGATCCACGACACGTCGGCGCGTTCGCCTGGCTGTAGCTCCGATACGCCGCGCTCGAACGAATGCCGCCGCAGCGTGAAGGCGTCCTCGCGCGGCAACGCGCGCAATCGTTCCTCGAGCACTTTTGCCTGGGTGTCCTTCATGGGGACGCCGAAGGGACCTTCGGTGTCGAAGTGGGATTTCAGGAAGTTCATGATGATGCTCCAGAAGATTGCCGCTTGCGGCTAAACAGGTTTGTCGCCCCACGCGACGGCTGGCAGCCCGCGCGACGCGCGCACTTCATTGATCGTGCGCACGCCGTGGCGCAGGTCTGACTGTTCTTGCTGCAGGAGGAACTGCTGATTCGCCGGCGTCGGATCGGGCGAATGGAAGAACAGCCGGCCGGTCGGATCGTACAGCGGGATGAGTTGTTCGTTGAGCTTCTCATCGCGGCGGCGCAGGCGCGGCAGAATGGCGAGCGTCTTGTGCAGATGATCGGCCGCCTGCATGTTCGCGAGGTTGGTCTCGCCGGTCAGGAAGGGGAGCGGGATGTGAAACGCGTTGGCGATGTCTTCCTTCGTCGCCTTCATGTCCGCCAAGGCCGCGAGATCGCCCATCGATTGCGACAGGAGCGTGACCGACATCGCCGAGTCCGCGATCAACGCCCTGCCCTGCCCGCCGCGCACGAATTTTTCGTGCCACAGTTTTTCCAGACGGGCGCGTTCGTCCGGGTTGATCGACTCCGCCGGCGTGAGCACGACGCTCGGCAGGCCGGTGTTGTCGTAGATACTGCGTTTCATCGCGGCATATTCCGAGGCGAGGGCGGCTTGCTCGAAGCAGGCGCGCAACGGACTCAGGCCGGCGGTGTAGGGATCGCGCGGATCGGGAAAGCGGAAGTGGACGATGCGCTCCGGCGCGAACCGCTGCACCTGCTGGCCGTGGTACTCGTAGTAATCGACCAGCCGCGTACTGTCGGCCGAGCGCTTCGGCGTGACGAGATGCGCGGGCAAGATCCAGATCGCGCCGGGGATGTTTAAGAGCGGATCGAAGTCGAGCAGCCAGTAGGCGCTGCCGGCGGTTTCGAGCGAAAGTTCGCTGCCTTCCCATAGATCGAAACTATTGTGCACCGGATTGACCTGGCGAAACAACGTCAAGAGCGGATGATCGACGACCTCCTCGACACGCTGGCGCGCAAGCATCGGCTGGGCAGCGCGCAGACGCAGCAGCGGCGCCGGTTCGAGCGGGCGTGTCGCACAGCGTGGGGGCGCCTGCGCTTTGCCGGTCGTCACGTAGAGCCTGGGCGGGAACGACGCGCACACCGAGGCGTTGATCGACGCACACGTCCACGCGGTGTTCTTGAGTTCCGCGAGCAGCTCCGACGCGGACGGCGGCTGGCGCCGGCGGTAGGCATCGATGAAGCTGGATGTCGAGGATGGAATGAGGGAGGCCGGCGCGGTCTTGCGCATGAGCCAGCGTGCGAGACGGTGCAGGAGAGTTTGCATGGAAGTGAGCGCTCAAGGTGAATAGGGGAATCCAAGCCCACGGGCGACAAAGGAACCTGCGGGATGAATGACTCATCCGTGATTGGTGAGTGGATGGTAACATGATCCAACGCGATCGTGCAAAGTCAGTTGCGATATCGGTCAGAGCGAAGTCCACAACCCCTCGTCGTCGCCGGGATCGGGCCTCTTGACCGTCGGGCTGCTGACCGCCGCCGGTTGCCGGCTGATGCGCGACACCAGATAACGCAACGCCGCCAGCGCGTGGTTGTAGGAGTCGATCGGGTTCTCGCCCAGTTCGGCGCGTTCCGCGGGCGTCGGATAGCGATAGAGCCGTGCTTCGCCGATCAAGTTGACGCAACGGGGCGACACCTTCAATCGGCCGGTGCGAATGCGCGCAGTGACCAGGGCAATGCCGCGGCGGATGTTGTTGTCGCCCTTGCGTACGCTCAGGCCGGCGCGGCGCAATTCTTCGATCTCGGTGCGCCCCGCGGGATCGGCGTACCACATGATCTCGCGCGGCAGCGCGGCCGCGTGATCCGACAGCGGCGTCTCGCGCAGATAGCGTTCGTGCAGAATCCACAGCACGTCGTCCGCGTCGAGCACGCCCCAGATTGCGGCAAACGGATTTCGCCAACCGAAGTCGATGCCGCCGACATGCAAGGATGAAGGCGGAAGGATGAAGGATGAAAATAAATGCGATTCATCCTTCATCCTTCCGCCTTCATCCTTGCAATCCAGAACCACCTGTCCAAATTCAGGGAATACCAGCCCCTCCATCGTCGTGAAGACGCCGTTGTATTCCTGATCGACCCACGCTTGGCCCAGGGCGCGCGTCTCCTCGGCGATAAACTCGGGCAGAATGCGCGGGCACTGCGCCCACGGAATGTGGATGCGCCGCCACGTACCGCTGCCGACCCATTCCTCGTGAAACCAGCCGCGCTGACCGAACGGAGTTGACAGGGCGAGGAGTTGACCCTGACTCACCGCGAGCATGGGCCGCACCGAGCGATAAAGGTCATCGGGCACACGCGACGCCTCGTCGAGAATCAACAGATCGACGCCGGAGAAGGAGCGGATCGTCTCCTCGCGTCCCGGCAACGCGACGAGCCGCGCGCCGGTGGACAGTTCGAGTTCGCTCTGGTTCGACTTGATGGACGGAATCGGTTGCCCGAGCGCTTGATAGGCGTGAATCACCTTGCGAAACAGCTCATGGCTCTGGCGTTCCGACGGCGCGACAAGCAATACCAGAGCGCCAGGCTTCGTCAGCAACCGCGTGAGAGCGAGGGCGGCGACGGTCGTCGATTTGCCGGTCTGGCGGGCGCAGTTCAGGAGGAGGTACGATTCGCGTGAGAGGAGCAGATCGCGCTGCCACGGATCGGGCGTCAGGTCTTGAGCCCGCAACACGAGCGATGGGTCGAGCAACAGGGCCAAGGAGCGATGTGGGTTCACATGGGTCAGCGTATCGCGCTGGCGGCGGGGACGCAAAGTCGGTTGCCGCTTGGCGGATTTCTCCCCTCTCCCCCTGTACTCAGGGGGAGAGGGGCCGGGGGTGAGGGGGCTGCGCATTCAGTTGCGGTATCCCACAGTAAAATGGTCTGAGACTCAAGCTCCTGGCGCTTCGTCCCCCTCACCCCCGCCCCTCTCCCCCTGAGTACAGGGGGAGAGGGGAGTTGCCGGCCTCTTGAATTTGCGTCACCGTCTGGTACGCTTGAATCGGGAGACCGCCATGTCGAAGTCCGCCAACGCCCTGCCGAAAATGAGCGCCGAGCAGCGCCGCGCCGCCCTCGGCCAATACGAGCGCGCCAAACAGGTCCTCCAAGGCGGCGAGTTTGACTATGGTCTGCAACTCCTCCTGACTTGCTGCACCATCGACCCCGGCAATCTCATCTATCGCAAGACGCTGCGGCAATCCCAGCGCGCCAAATATCAAGACAACGAACGCGGCCAAACGCTTGCCTACGTGCGTTCGCTGATGGGCCGATTTCGCCTCAAGCGCGCGATGATGCGCGGCGATTATCTCGCCGCGCTGGGCCTGTGCGAGCTGATCTTCCTGCGCAATCCGTGGGATTTGGGAACGCATCTGACGATGGCCGAGGCGTTTGAGGAACTCGAATGCCCGGATCACGCCCTGTGGACGCTCGAGCAGATTCGTTCCAGCAACCCCAACAATCCGCGCGTCAATCGACCTCTTGCGCGGCTCTACGAGAAGCGTGGGAACTTCAATCAGGCCATCGCCCTGTGGGAACTCGTGCGCAAGGCGGATCCGACCGATCAGGAGGCGTCGCGCAAGTCGAAGGACTTGGCCGCCAGCGCCACGATCGCTAAGGGACGCTACGAGGAAGTGCTGAAAGGCGAGGCGTCGTCGCCGAGCGAACAAGTGGACGACAAGGCCACCGAGGAAGCGGTATCCGAGGATCGCAATCCGCGCGAGGTCGCCAACCTCATGGAGAAGATCAAGCAGAACCCGAAGAACGCCAACGGCTACCTGCAATTGGCGCGCGTCTATCGCAAGGCGGAGCAACCCGAAAAGGCCAAGGCGATCCTCGAAGAGGGCTTGGGGCCGACCGGCAACGGCTTCGACCTGACGCAGGAACTCTTCGATCTCGCCATTGATCCGTTCCGCCAGGACCTTGCCATTGCCGAGGAACGGTTGCGCAAGAAATCGAACGACAAGGAACTGCAACAAGTCCGTGATAAGCTCGTCAAGGAGATCAACGCGCGCGAGCTGGAGTATTATCGCAAGCGTTCGGATCGCGTTCCGACTGATATTGCCGCCCGTTTCGAGATGGGCCTGCGTCTTATGCACGTCGGCCAAATCGAAGAGGCAATCAAGGAATTGCAACAGATCCGCAACGATCCGCGTCATCACGCCAAAGCGCTCTTCTACCTCGGCAGGTGTTTCCAAAAGCACAAGAACTGGCGGCTCGCCCAGCGCAATTTCGAGGAGGCGCTACAAAGCTTTGGCAGCGGCGAGGAGTCTCTCAGGAAGGAAACGATGTTCCACCTGGCCGTCGGGTACGCCAGCGCCGGCGAAATCAATCGCGCCGTCGATCTCGGCTGTGAGCTGGCCAATCTCGATTTCAACTACAAAAACATCGGCACGCTGCTCGACGAATGGCAGACCAAGGCGTCCAGAGGGTGAGCGCGCATGCCGACTGTCTGGATCCCCGCTCTGTTGCGACATCTGACTCACGAGCAGGAATCGATCGATGTGAAGGGCTCAACGGTTTCCGAAGTGATCGACGCACTCGACGCGCGTTATCCCGGCGTCAAGATTCGTCTCGTCCAGGCCGATCGCTTGAAACCGGGCATCGCGGTCGTCATCGATTCGCAGATCATGCGCGGCGGCTTGTCTGAGGCGGTAAGCGAAAACAGCGAAGTACACTTCATCCCGGCGATAGGCGGCGGATGACTACACGGACGACGGAAGAAGAAAAGAGCCTCCCCCTGCCTTGTTTTGTGGGAGTGACTCTAGAAGTTGTAGTTCAAGAAGTTTCTGGAGATGGTTACCCAGGGCAAAGCGAAGGCTCGCGTCCCGCTCTGCCCCGAGCGTACCGGGGTGGGAGTTCATAAAGGCAGGGTGAGGCTCTCAAGGTGCAAGAGACCGGGACTCGCTACCGCTCTCTTACGACAGTATGAGTAGAGCAATGCCGATGCCAAACGGATCCGAAAGATCGGCACCCGTGAAGGAATTGACCTAACGTCCTTTGAACGCGCGAGTTGTGATCCTGGCTTGTCGCGTTTTCATTTCGATTCCGCTAATGCGCGCGCAACGCACATCTTGGGATATTCGCCAAATTGCTCTCTTTCGCTGCAAACCACCCTCGCAGTATCGTGCGCTTTGCCGCACTTTGCGACAGGAGTTCTTTGAGCGACCTCGGACCGCACTTGCCATGCAATGCGTAAGAACCGCACGACCTTTGCCGAGGATACCTGTGCGCGGAAAAAATCGTCCAATCAAGTCGTGAAGATTTGCTCAAGTTTCAAACGGGGCGCATGATGGTAATGTAACGGGTTCGTGCGAGAGGCCGCACACCGTTGCGAATGGGTTATCCGGAACAGACAACAGAGGACTCTCCGATGCTCCGCCAAAAATTGGCAAGCCTCGCGCTAGCGTGTGGGCTCCTATTCACGAGTTCGGGATGCTGTGCGTTTTGCCAAGACGGCCAACTCTTCCCGCGACTATTTCGCAGCCATTATCGACCTTGCTTGTTTCACAACCATCGTCAAAAAGGCGAGTGCGAATGCCAGTCGATGCCCGACGGCGTGTTCGGTCCGATCTTGACCGGCCCGCAGTTTCCGGGACCGGCGGGGACGATCCCGATCACGAACGCGCCTGTGCCGCAGCCGCCGCAGGTCTTCAAGGTTCCACAAGCGCAGGCGACGCCATATAATCCGCCGAACTGAGCGTCTATGGCGCGGCCGTTTAGCGCTCGCAGGGATGTGCCAGGGACGGACACCTACAGGCTAGCGCTAAACGAGCAATCGTTCGATGCGTATACTTTGCATGGCCCCCCTCTCTCTCCGAGGAGCCGACCATGCATCGCGCGTTTTCCATCTGGCTCGCCCTTATCGCTTATTCATTCCCGCCATTCTTCTCGCTTCATGCTCAAGAGGCAAAAGGTCTCGCCGAACTGCGCGCCGTTTACGCGACGACGCCACACGGCTACCCGACCGGCAAGGGCCTCGCGCGTCCGGACGTGAGCGTACCGTTTCGCTGGCATCATTTCCACGACGGCGCGATCGAGCGCTTCGATGACGCACGCATGTTGACGCACACGGCTTCACTCAATCCACTCGACGGCGACGGCGTCAGCGTCGACTCGAAGAGCGGCGTCAAATTACAATGGACGGTGGAGCAGCGCACCGAGGGAAAGGTGGCGCTGGCCGTCGAATTCCCGACCGAGGCGATCAAAAAAGGCAAGGCGCTCGTTCACATCAAGGGCATCGTGGGACCGCCATCCTTCTCCGAGTATCTGCGCGCTCGCAATCTGATGCACACCGCGTCTTGCTATGGGCCGCATTATCGCTGGATCAAGCTGGACGCGTTTAACCCCGGCACTGTCGAGCTGCGCGTGCGCGTCGCCGGCGTGCCGTTCGTCGTCCCCGTCGGCGCGAGCACGATCGCTGTTCGCACCAATGACGCCGTCGAACGTGGCTATGCGTGCATTTTCAACAGCATTCCCGTCGAGGTTACCGCGCCGGCTGACAATGTGCGTTTGATCCTTGACAATCTGCGCATGGAGCAAGAACTCCCCGCCGTCCTCAGCAAGCGCGGCCGCATGCTGCAATTTGCCGGGCGAGCGGAAGCGAAGGATCCGCCGGTGGTCTGGCCGGGCTTCACGCAGGTCGAGGCAAGCGAGACCTACACGCCCGAGCGCGGCCACGGCTGGACGCAGCCGGTGAAGACGCGTCTGAACAGCGGGCACTCGTTTCGCAGCATGGAGAACGGCATCCTTTGGGGCCGAGTCTCGCGCATCGATGCGCCGTTGCGCGTTGATGTGCCTGACGGAAAGTACGGCGTCTATGTGATGATCGGCGCACCGTCGCAAGGCTACGCATGGCCGAAAGGGATGACCGTCAAGCTCAACGGTAAGGAGCAGCGCCTCATCGATCCGCGCGCGGACGCCGCGGTTCGGCGCATGGCCCTCGGCGGTGAGGCGGTCGACTATCGGCCCGGGTTGTGCGTGTGGGAATCACTCGTCAGGCCCGCGTACTATCCGATCATGAACATTCTTTATGTTGACGCCATTGACAAGCATCTCATGATCGAGATGCCAAGCACCCTGTCGCTGCACGCGTTGCTCATCTTTCCCGCGGACGAAAAAGTCGCGGCCATGAAGGAGATCGGCAGGCTCAATTATCTGCTGGCCGAAAGCTGGGATGTCTCTCATCCGTGGGTGCGCGGCGGCTATGCCGAGAAGGTGCGCTACATCGGCCTGCATGGGGAGATGCTGTATCCCGAAACGATTCCCGACCGGCTCGCCGCGCTCAAGCTGATCGACACCGACTTCGCGCGCGGCTTCGTCACCTTTCAGCGTGGCCTGACCGAGGCCGTCTATCCCGACACGATCCCAACGCCGGAGGAAGCCGGCGTCAAGGAGGTTGCCCTCTTCGCGGCACGCGGCGAGCGCACGGCGATGACGCTGGGCCTGCTGCCGTTGCGCGCCGTCGCCGGGTTGCAAGTCATCGTGAGCGACTTGAGGCGCGTGAATGGCGACAACAAAAAGGCGTGCCCACCGCCAGGCTCGATAGATGAAAGCGAACGCGCCTTTCTCCCCTCTCTCCCTGTACTCAGGGGGAGAGGGGTTGGGGGTGAGGGGGCTCTTTGCGCCGCGCAGAATCAGGATGCTCTACCAAGCGATCCTGCGCCTCCTCACCCCTACCCTCGGCCCCTGAGTACAGGGGGAGAGGGAGCCATGCGAATTGATGTACGTGTTTCTCGCTATCATCAAAAGTGCATGCAATTCGGCCATCACAATCACGATTACAATTATTGCGAACAATATCTCGTGCGTCGGCCGCGGCTCGATTTACATCCCGGCGCGGCACGGCGCATCTACCTCGATATCCACGTGCCAACCGACTCGAAGCCCGGTAGATACGTAGGCACGATCACCATTGCGTCGGCCACGGGCCAAACGCTCGCCGCATTGTCGATCAAGCTCGACGTGCTTCCCTTCACGCTTGACGAGCCGGCGATTTTCCTCGCCAGCAGTCTCGACGACTCGCGTTTGAAGGACTATGGCTTCAACACGTTTCACACCAACCACGATCAGGCCGTCAAGCACGGCTACAAGGGCTATCTCGCCAACCTCGGCTACGCGGCGATCCCGTTCAAAGGCAAGCCGATCGGCTGGAGCACCTTTCTCGACAACAAGGAATTGCTCACGCCCGTGGTCGAAGCGAAGGCGCCGCGCGGTTTCTTCGGCGGCATCGCGCCCGGCGCCTATGGCAAACCGAACGCGGCGCAGATCAGTCAGGAGTTTTTCGAGCGTGTGCGCAAAGAATATCCGCGCATCGACCTCCTGGGACGCACCGCGCCTGCATTCTACTTTCGCCAGGGCAAGGCGAGTTTTCAGTTGCCGCACGAGTGGATCGTCCTCGCCGGCCCCGCGACGCCCGACGAACCCAAGCTGATGGAGAAAGCCCAGCGCGACGGCGCCGACTTTTGGTACATCGACGGCCTGCGTCACGAAAAAGAGCAAGCGGGCCGCTTCACCTTTGGCTTTTGGCTATGGCGCTCCGGCGCGAAGGGCCGCTTCACCACGCTCGAAGCCGCCCTGCAATACGGCTACGGCACCGCGCGCGAGAGCTACAAGTGGGAGCCGTACTTCACGCTCCTGGACGTGACGACCTGCAACGTCGATCGCGCCTTGAAGGAATCGCTGGTCGATGGCGAGGTGAATCCGTCGCGCGATCTGATCCTGCTGCGTGAAGGGATCAACGACTATCGCTATGCGGCGACGCTTGAAAATCGTCTACGTGCTGCCCCGTCCAATCTCGCGGCGCGCAAATGTCTCGATGAGCTGCGCGCCGATCTGTCACTTGATCTGACGACGTACTACGAGAGCCGCGCCGGCGCCTACGGCGAGAACTGGCGTCCACTCGCGAACAATCCGTGGACGACCGCGCAGTTCACCCGTACCCGGCGCACGCTTGCGGATCATCTGATTGCGATTGGGAAATGAGCGTTGCGGCGCGGATCGAATACAATGCCATCTGCCGCTTGCGGCTTGGCGCTCGCAACGAAGCACGCGAGCGCCAAGCCGCAAGCGATAAACACGGGAGCATCCATGTTAGCCTACTCGAAGTACCAACTGTTCTGGGCAACGCTCATCATCGCCTTGACCGCGCTTGGCGGCCTTCGCGCACAAGAGGACAAGGGGCCTTCATTCGTCGCCATGTTCAACGGCAAAGACCTTTCGGGCTGGATGTACCTCGGCAAAGGCGAGGGAACCTTCTCCGTGCAGGACGGCGCGATTCACTACAAAGGCGGCAACGGCTGGCTGTGCTACACTGTCAAGGAGTACGCAGACTTCGAATTGCAATGCGAGTTCAAGCTCATCAAGAAAGGCGGCGACGGCGGCATCTTCTTCCGCGCCTCCAAGGATGCTGCCGGCGCGAACTGGCCGAGCAAACGCTACGAACTGCAAGTCAAGGACTACGCCGAGCAAGGCCGGCTTTGGAACATGCCCTACAAGCTTGATAAAGAAAAGGTTGCCAAGGTCCGCAAGGCGCTGGGCGCATGGGAGACGTATCGCCTCGTCGTCCAGGGCGATTCGGTGCAGGTCTTCCTCAACGGCGAACTCGTCACCACCTCCGACGGCGCCAAACGCAAGGAGCCCGGCTACATTGGCCTACAAGCCGAGGGAGGCGAACAAGCGTTTCGCAATCTGCGCGTGCGGGCGCTGCCCGCCAAGTGATCGCTCAACGATCGAATCCCCACAGCTTCGCCGCGTTCTTGCCGAGGATCTTCGTGCGCTCCTCCGCCGTGAAAAATGGGATCTCCGTCTGAATCAACGCCAACTCCCGTTGCAGCGTCGGGCGATCTGCCTGCGCTCGTGTCGCACCGGGGAAGCCTGTTCCCCACAGCAGCCGATCGGCGCCGTACGCCTCATAGACCTTCTTGACTAGCGCGTACGTGTCGCGATATGGGTACTTCATCGACGGCGACAGGATCATCAGCTCCGAGACCTTGACGTAGACGTTCGGATACTTCGCCAGCGCCACTAATTTCTTGATCTCCGGCTCTGGGTCCTTGGCCGTGAGGTCAACGCGGGCCAGATGGTCGATCACGACTTTGACCTTGGGATGCCGTCGCACCATGTCCTCCAGCTTCGGCAATTGCTCCGAGGCGATGAAGAAGTTGAAGACCGCGCCCAGCTCTTCCGCCTTTTGCCAGAGCGTGTCATTCGCCTTGGCATTGAGCCAGTCATCTTTTCCCTGATAGTACATGGGACTGAAACGCACGCCAGCCATGCCCGGCTCCTTCATCACGAGGGCGAGCTTCTCCGCGACCTTCGGATCGGTCGGGTCGATCAGCCCCTGGCCGCGAAAGCGTTTCGGGTGGGCCTTCAAGCAATGGAAGAGATAGCGATTGTCCCAGCCGTGCGAGATGGTTTGCACCAGCACGCAATGGGTGACGCCGAGTTCGTCCATCTCCTTGACGACGCGATCGAGCGAAGCCGGGATCGCCGGCGGCACGAACTTGGCGTCGTAGGGATGCGCGAACGGGAACTTGACGGGATCATCGCTCCAGACGTGCATGTGGACGTCGATGACGGGGCTCTTCTTCGGATGTAATCGTTCCCCCCTCTCCCCGGTACTCATGGGAGAGGGGAGGTGATCAGATGCTGCGGCGCCGATCAAGGACAAGGAAAGCAGAACGAACGGAACCGATAGCAGGATCTTCTTCATGGTTGCTCCTTGCCCAAAGCGTCAGTTCCGACGTGCACATGGTCGCGAAGGTGTTCCATGCAATAACAACAGTTGCCCGCGCATTTGCTACAGTAGCGGAACTCGCACTTCGGGTCCACGCGATCGGTGACGCCGCAGGTCAAGCAGCGGTGATGGTAGGCCGGTTCCTGCGACTTGCCGAACTCAACGGCCTGGCTGGCCATGCGGCGTCGGCCGGTGCGGATCATTTGCAGAATGTCCTTGCCGAAAAAGATCAGGAAGTTGGCGACTGACGCCACCACCAGCGCTTTCGTGAGCCAGGCGCCGAACACGACGGCGACGAAGAAACAAATCCACGTCAACAGGGCGAACCATTTGATCTTCACGGGGATAATAAAGAACAGGTAGAGCTCGAAATCGGGATTGAGAAAGGCAAAGGCCAGGAACACCGAGAGCTCCAGGAAATTGTTGGACGAAGGAAGCGCCGGCTCGACAAACGCCGCCGCGAGCGTGGCGACATAGCCGATGAAAAGATACACGTTGTAGCGGAACGCCCCCCAGAAGTTTTCCAAGGCGTTGCCCATGAGGAAAAAGAAATACCAGAAGAAGAAGGCGAACAGCACATTCGTGAACGGCGGCATGATGAGGAAGGTCGCCAGCCGCCATACTTCTCCAGCCAGCACTTTCTCCGGAATCAAGCTGATCGACTCCGTCAGGAGTTGCTCCCCATCGTGTTGCGCCTGGCTGATGGCGTAGACGAGCACCTGAGCGACGATCAGGCCCAGCGTCACATTCCGCATGGCAAGATGTCCGAAGCGCCGGTCCAGTTTGTCGAGCAAACTCATGACCTGCCCTCAACGGGAAGCGGGAGCTTTCAAGCGCCGCGCATGGGGACGGGGCTGCACGCCGCCGTTTGATAAGGGGACCCCAGCGTCATATTTAGGCGATCACGGAACGCATTGCAATAGCTCAAACGCCGAACTCCTGCACGAAATAGTATACCGCGAGGCCGAAACCGATGACGATGACGAGCCAGCGAACCGCCACGGCCGGCACGCGCTGGGCGAGACGGGCGCCGAGGTAGCCGCCGAGGATCGACGCCAGCGCCATCGGCAGCGCGTACTCCCAGGCGACCATGCCGCGGATCATGAAGAGAATCGCGGCAGTCGTGTTCATGAAGAACGCCAGCGTCGATTTGAGGGCGTTGATCTGATGGATGTTGTCCAGGCCGAGAAACGACAGCGAGCTGAGCATGAGGATGCCAATGCCGGCGCCGAAATAGCCGCCGTAGACGCCGATCAAGAATTGCAGCACGACGACGCAGGCGATGGTTCGCGGCGAAATTCCTCCCCTCTCCTCCTGGGAGAGGGGTTGGGGGTGTGGGCTCGGCCCCAGTTTGAGCCGGCGCGCGATCAACGGCTGTAAGAGGAACAGAAGCGCGGCCAGCAGAATGAGCCAGGGAATGACGAGGCGAAAAGACTTCTCTTCGACGAGCAGTGCGCCGAGCGCCCCGCCGGCGAGGCTCGGAAACGCGAGCCAAAGGATCCAGCGTTTGCAGGCGGGGAGCAGCGAGCGATAGCCCCACACGCTGGCGAATGACGCGGGGAAGAGGCAGACGGTGCTCGAGGCGCTGGCGATCGTCCTCGGCACGAAGCCGGCGAGCGCGGGAAAGGTCAACAGGGTGCCGCCTCCCGCGACGGCGTTGACCGCGCCGGCGCCGAACGCCGCCAGACAGAGCCAAACGGTTTCCATCCGCGTTGAGTTTTTCCATGACGAGCCGCAACCGTCAGGAAGCGAATTTCACAATCGCTCCCTGACAGTCGCGGCTCGTTTGAGTTTCTTGTCGGCGCGAAGAAGCAAGCGCGGCCGCTCGCCCTACGGAGGAGACAAGCGCGACCGCTTGCCGGAGGAGAGAGGTCACTTCTTCTCGATGATATCGATAATGATCGGCCTTGGCTCCGCGCCCTGGACCTCCGTGGCGTTCACCTTCTTGAGCTCCGGTTCCTTCTGCTTCGCCGGCGGATTCAGGAGCGGGTTCCTTTCCGGCAAGTGGTGCACGTGCTTCTGGATAATCCACTTGTCGAAAAGGTCCTTGCCCGGTTTGCCCCAGTGGACATCGTTCTCGAGATCGTGGCAGTGCATGCAGGCCGCCCCCATGCCCCCTTTCGCGTTGAAGATCGTTCTCAACTGAGCTTCGACCTGCTTGTTCTTTGGATTTTGCTCCAGCATCGCGACGAGCTTTCGTTCCTCATCCTTGACGCGGAACGGGTTGATGAGCGGGTAAAGCGCCTTGTTGCGCGGCGCCTTGACGTGTTCGCTGCCAGGGCCATGACAACTCTCGCAAGAGACGCCGCGTAAGGCTTTGTTGTGTGCCTCGACATTCGGTTTTCCGGCATTCGCCGGCAGCGCCCAAGCGGCAGGGTTTTGGACGAAATCGTTGTATCCGCCTGGATGCTGGAAGCCGGTCGTATGGCATTTCATGCATTCCGGGTCGAAGTGCCGCCCGGATGGGTTCTTGAGATTTTCAAGTCTATCGGTCGCTTTGGCATGAGACGTTTTCGCCCACACGGTCCATGCGTGATCGTGACATTTGCCGCATTGATCGGAGCCGACGTAGGTCGCCTTCAGGCCGTTCTTGCCGGGTTCCACCAACTGGCTCAGGTGCAACGTGCGCGGCGCCTTGCCGAGCATGTCCTGCGCCTTGAGTTTGCGGTTGTACTCATCGATCAGCGCGATCACGGGATGCCCGGCTTTCTTCTGCTTCGGCGTTTCCCATTCCGGCCCCATCTTGACGATCTCATACTGGAAGCGGTAGCCCCCCTTGGGGTCGCGATACACGCCGACCAGACCGACGTAGGTCCCCTTATGCCCGATCTCGATGCAATGCGTCGGCACCTTGGGGTTAAGCGCGTGCAAAAGTGCAGGCGGCTCGGGCTCGTCGGTCAGGATCATCATGAGGTGAATGGGCGGGATCTTCGGGTTCTTCTTGTGAGCCGTATCGGCGAAGACGGCGGCGTTGAGCGCCATGTCTCTACGCTTCTGCAGGATCGCGTTGATGCGCGCGATGCCGGTGATGTTCGGATTGATCTCGGGATGCTCATGGTGCAGGATGACGCCGATCTCGGCCTTCGCGTCGGCGAACGCTTCGAGCGTCTTCGGAAATTCGGCCATGTTGCTGAGGAACTTCTCCTGACCTTTCAATTGTTCGCGCATGTCCGGCCCCACCATGTTGAGGACGCCAATCTTCGGGAGCTTGTCGTTGATCGCGATGATCTCATAGGGGCGGGCGTTGAGATTGTGATAGTTCTGGCCCGGCGCGGCATCCGCAAGTGTCATGCTGATCGGACGCGGGAAGAGGCGTTTCTGGTTCCAGGTCTCGGCGAGGGCATCCCCCAGCGGCGTGAGGATCTCGTGTTTGCCGATGCCGACGGCGCGGTAGTTCATCGTCGCCAGGGCTTTCATGCTAAGGTCGAACTTGAGGAGATTCTGTTTCTGGATGCCCTGGGTCTGGGCGAGTTCGCCGAGGTCGATGCCGACGACCTCCCAGCCCTTGGCCTTGAGTGCTTCGACGAAGTTGTAGCGGCGCACGAGCCCGCCGTACTGCGGATCGGAACAGCCGCACGGATCGTAGTAGCCGTGCATTTGCCCGGAGACGACGAAGGCGAACAGCGGTTTCTGCCATTGGTTCCATTTGGGCGCGGCGCCGGTGTCTTGGTTTACCGGAGGCGTTTCTTGTTCCTCCTCATGATGCCGCGTCGGCGCCTGGCACAGGAGCCAGTAGCCGCTCGACAGGAAGAAGAGGGGCAAGAGCGCGATTGCCACCAGCGGAATCAGACGCCGGCGCGCACGCGGGGCAGGGGAGGGGAGCGAGGCCGGCGGAGGGGATTGATTCGCTATCATGCGTCATCCTTGTGTCATGATTGAGCCGCAATTTCGTTTAGGCGAGCGGCAATATCAAATGTACCCGTTCACGACGCGGAGCGCCGTGCCACAATGTGGTGCGACGCTCCGCGTCGCATTGGCTAAGGGTATCTTTCCAACTGCCCGTCGCCTTAGCGTTCGCGCGGAACATTCGAGCGGAACCGCTCCCAGCCAGCGCGCGCCAAGGGCAATTTCCCGTTCTCGCTCTTTCGAAGAAAATTGTCAACCGCGCCTCACCTACTTCGACACGGCGGCGTGCCCTGGGAAGACTGGGTAATTCACAGGCGTGCCAGCAGTTCCCGTATTTTCACGGCAATGAGGTCGCGCACGCCGCGAAACTCTTCTGGCGAAAGATGTTTCGGATCGGGAATGCCCCAGTCCACGCGCGTCTTGGCCTGAAGAAAGGGACACTCGTCGCCGCAGCCCATCGTCACGGCGGCGTCGAATTCGACCCTGGGCAGCTCATCCAGACTCTTGGAGGTGTGCGTCGTCAGATCGTAGCCGAGCTCGCGCATCGACGCGATCGCCTTGGGATTTACCTGTCCGGAAGGGCGCGAGCCGGCACTGTAGACTTCAACGTTCGGCCCCGCGTGGAGCCGGGCAAACGCCTCGGCGATCTGGCTGCGGCAGGAATTTTCGACGCAGACGAAGACGATGCGTTTGCTATCGATCATGGTCATTGACTTACTCTCCGCTCAGGCCAAATATTTACAATTTTTTTCTGGCTTTTCGCGCCGGCATTTGCATATAATTTTCGTCAGCTGATCTTCCAGCGTCGGAAGAAGCCATGGTAGGCTTTATCACTCTCGGAAAGGAGTCCGCATGTTCTCCACCAATGATCCTATCCGCATTGCCGTCTACGGTTCCGAAGTAAAGACCAAAGGCCGCGGCGTCGGGCTGTGGAACACCGGCTATCACGGCACGCTCGTCGCCGCCGGGGCCGAACCCGTTTTCCTCAAGCCCGCGACCGGCAGCGAACCGTGGGGCGAAATTCTCCGCGGCACGTTCGGCGTCGTCGCCTGCGGGTTCGACCATAGCGTGCCCGGCAAGCTCGGCGATATCGAGTCGCTCTGCTTGTGGTGCCGTTCGCATCGCTTTCCGCTCTTGACCATCGACCAGGGGCTGCTCGCGATGAACTCGGCGTTCGGCGGGCTCAACTACAACGATTTGCCGCGCGAATTTCCCGAGGCCCTTCAGCATCGTCATCCGCCGGAGCCCGGCCTTCGGCACGCGATCAACGTAACGCCGGGGACTTTGATGTGCACGATCTACGGTGAAGGCGAAGTCGTCGTCAACAGCGAGCACCGTCAGGCGATTCAGAAGGTCGCGAAGGGTTTCACGGCCACGTGTACCGCGCTGGATGGCGTCATCGAGGCGGTCGAGCACACGAGCGACAACTGGTTCGCGGTCGGCGTGCAATGGCAACCGGCGTCGCCGTCCGCGTCGGGGCTGGACATCCAGGTGTTCCGCGCCTTGATCGACGCGGCCAAGCCCAAAGTTGAAACGCCACCGGCGCCGCGCAAGCTCGCGCTGGCAGGATGATTGCCTTTGCCGTGTGCGGCTTGACGCCCGTGTGCTTGCTACCGAGCGCCAAGCCGCAAGCGGCCGTTCACTTGTGTTTCAAACGCTGCAGCGATCCTTTCGCCTCGTCGCGCAGGTCCTCTTCCGGGCCGCTGTTCGCCAGTTGTTGTAGAACCTCGATCGCTTCCGCGCCGCCGACTTGCTCGCAAATCAGCATGAAGCGGCGCAGACGCAGGCGCTCCTCGGACAACGACAGCGCCTCTTTGCTCAGTTTTTCCTTCAGGATCTCGACGCGCCGCTTGTATTCCAGCGACGGGGGATTGGCCAGCGCGGCATCGTAGCGGCCTTCCATCCAGCGGCCATAGCTCGACAGCTTATCCATGGCCGTCTGGCGCGTTACGAAAACACCCGAGTTGAGGTCCTTGAAAAGCTTTTTGACCTGTTCGGGATCGAGCAGGTAAATCTTCTTCTGTTTCAGCACGTGGGCGATCGATTCCTTGCCGTTGGCGACGCAGCGCCACATCATCTTGTGGCTCTCGACGGTCTCCTCGTTTGCCAGCACCGCCCAGGCATTCTCGAGTTCCTGAAAGCTGAACGCCGCCGCCGCCGGCAGCTTGCCTTGCCCGGCGAGGTCCGGCACGTCCCATTGATAGATGGTCGTGTCGGTCGAACCGGTGAAGACGCTGCGGCTATTCGGCATGAACCCGACACCCATGACCGGGCCGACGTGCCCTTTGAAGTGCGCGATCGACTTGCCGCTGAACGCTTCCCACAGGCGAGCCGTCTTGTCGAAGCTGCCCGAGAGGAGCAAGCGGCCGTCGGTAGAGAACGCAAGCGCATAAGAAACGGCGAGATGGCCTTCACACGATTTGAGTTCGAGCGGGTCGGCGGGCGTCTTGGCCGTGCTGTTGTAGATGCGGATGACGGCATCGAAACAACCGGCGGCGAGCGTTCGGCTGTCGGGCGCGAAGGCCAAGGTGGCGACCATCGGAAAGGCCGGCGCGGGGCCTTCCTTGACATCGAACGAACGCACCAACGAACGGCCCTGCGGATCCCAGATGAAGATCTTCGCGCCGCCGGCGCCCGCGAGCCTTTTGCCGTCGGGCGACCAGGCCAGCGCGTGCAGAAAGCCTTGATACGTAAACGAGCCGCCTTCCTTGCCGGTCTTCACGTCCCAGAGTTCGATCTGCGAACTGCGCAGGCCGAGAGCGAGCGTCCGACCGTCGGGTGAAAAGGCGAGCGCAACGACGGGATCGGTCGCCTTGATCGGCAGTTGCGCGAGTTCGGTGCCGGTGTCGGCATTCCACACGCGAACGGTGTTTGACGCGGTGGCGAGCGTCTTGCCGTCCGGGGCGAACGCGAGGAACGTTTCGCCCGTGTGCTTGGAGTCCCAGCTTTGCAGCAGCTTGCCGTCGAGGGGGTCCCAGACGAGGAGCTGCCCATCTGAGCCGATCGACGCGAGGCGTTTGTGATCGCCGGACAGGGCGAGCGTCGTCAAGCCTGCGGTCGGACCGGTGATGGGGACGGCGGCCTTGCCGGTCTGGGTGTCGAAGATGCGGACCGTGTTGCTCAGGCCCGCCATCGCCACGAAATCGCCCGCCTTCGTGACGGCAAGCGCATCGCAATCACCGACGCCGCGCGGCAACGTGCGACGCAGCTCGGTGGTCTTGGCGTCCCAGAAGCGGACGGTGCGATCGAGCGCGCCGGAGATGACGGCGTCGCCGCGCACGAGCAAGGAGACGATGATGCCGTCGTGCCCTTTGAACACGCCGGTCTGTTTGCCGGAGCCAACGTCCCAGCGGCGGATCAGGTAATCGTCCCCCGCGGAATAGAGCGTCTTGCCGTCGGCCGAGAAGGCGATGGCGTAAACCCCGCAGCCGGCGTCGAGCTTGAGTTTTTGCTGATGGTTGACATAGTTCCACAAGATGATGACGCGATCCGAACCGGCGGTCGCCAACAGGCTACTTTCACTATCCGGCGAGAAGGCGACTGCGGTCACTTCGTCGGTATGCCCGGCGAGCGCGGCATCATCCTTGCGTTTGGTGCTCCACTGCCAGAGATAGACAAGCCCGTCCTGACTGCCCGAGGCGATGGTCGACGTGTCCGGCGAGACGGCGATGCTCTTGATGGCGGCCTTGTGCCCATCGAGTCGGCCGATCTCCTTGTTTTTTTGCATGTCGAAGAGCCGGATGCTCTTCTGGTAGCCGGCGCACAGCATGGTCAGGCCGCTCTCGGAGAACGCGAGACAGGTGACGTCGGGTTCGTTGATTTCGCGGATGAGCGCGCCGGTCTTGGGATTCCAGATCCGCACGGGATCGTATCCGCCCCCCGCGGCGAGGATCGTGCCGTCGGGCGAGTACGCCAAGCTGAGGATGCGGCTGCCGTGCCGCAACTTCGTGGCGCCGATCCGTTGAAAGGCGCGATTCGGCAGGTTCTCGCCAGGCTGAGCGATGACGTTTGCGGCGAGGACCAGAAGCGCGGCGGCGGCGAGGAGTCGTCTTATTTTCATGGCGGATCCAATCTTCGAAATGAGGGCGCCGACGCTTTCCTGACATCGTTTAGACATAGGAAAGACGAATGGGAACGCCAATTCGATCCGCGCATTCAGGCATGTTTGCGCACATCGCCGAACTCGACGTAAGCGAGCCAGGCGCGCGGCTTGTTGAAGCGCGGTCGGGCCGGGTCGTACAGGATTTCGAGCGTCTGCCCCGGCTCCAGCGTCACGACGGCGATGCGCCGGGGCACGACGCAACGCCCTTCGAGTGTGGCGCCCGCGACCGTGCGAAACGAATAGGTGATCGTCACGCCGCGGCGCCGGCCGCGCGGCGGGCCGATCGTCACAATAGTTCCTTGGGCGACGTAGCCCAGTCGGGCCAGGCGCAGTTCGTGGCCGATGGGCTGCTCCATCATGCGGAGAATGACAAACGCGAGCAAGGCACTGACGCCAAAGCCGACGGTCAAAAGACGCTGATCGACGTTGAGGTCTGGCCAGCGCGCCGCGTCCAGCAGTGTCCAGCCGCCGAGGACCACGATGATGAGCGCGAACAGCGAGCGATAAGCCCGACGCATGTTGCGAATGGTGCGGCGTAGTTGCGCCTTGCGCGGCGGCGGGTCGAGAGGTGGATCGGATGGCGGCGGCATCGTGATAACCTATGGATTGACCGACGCGCCCGCGAGCCAGCCGGTGCTCCAGGCGGCCTGGAAATTGTAGCCGCCGATGGGGCCGTCGAGATCGAGAATTTCGCCCGCCAAATAGAGACCGGGGACGAGCTTGCTCTGCATCGTGCGCGAATCGACCTCATCGAGCGCGACGCCGCCCGCGGTCACCTCCGCTTTCTTGAAACCGAGCGTGCCGGTCAGCGGGATGCGCAGACGCTTGATGGCGCGCACCAGGCGCGTACGTTCGTCCTTCGACAGCGCGGCTGCCTTGCGCTCGAGCACCAGGCCGGCCTCGGTCAGCAGCACATCGCCAATGCGGCGCGGCAACTGCTGGGCGAGCACGACCGCAAGCTGCTTCTTGCCGGACGCTTGCGATTCGGTGCGCAACCATTCGTCGAGGGCAGCCTCCGACTGCGCGGGCAGCAGATCGAGTTCGAGCACGAGTGTCGCAGGTTGGGGATGGCCGCTGACGATCCGACTGACATCAAGTATCACCGGGCCCGAGAGTCCGAAGTGCGCGAACAAGAGCGAGCCGCGCCGTTGGATAAGGGATTTTAACCGTTCACCCCTCTCCCCTGTACCCAGGGGAGAGGGGGGAAGGATGCGCACCGCCACGTCCGGCATGGTGATGCCGCGCAGCTCGGCGACCCAAGGCAGTGTCGTTGTCAGAGGCACAAGGGCAGGGCGCGGCGGCACGATGCGATGGCCAAACTGGGCCGCGAAGCGATAGCCGTCGCCGGTGGTCCCCGAGCCGGGATACGATTGCCCGCCGCTGGTGAGAATCACGCGACGCCCGTTTAGCGCTCGCAATGAAGTCTCAATCACAAACGCGCCATTCTCGAAACCCATGCGAAGAACGGGTTCACCCAGCGCCAAGGTCGCCCCGCCGCGTCCGAGCCTGCCTAGTAACCCACCTAACACATCGGCCGCCTTGTTGCTGACAGGAAAGATTTTGCCCGTTTCTTCAACCTTGGTCGCCACGCCCTCCGCGTCGAAGAACGCGATCGTATCCTCGACGCCGAATGCCGCCAGTGCCGAGTGCAGAAACTTCCCCGGCGGCCCATAGGCGGCGACGATGCCGCGATTGTCGGTCGCCTGCGTGATGTTGCAGCGCGTGCCGCCGGACATGAGGATCTTGACGCCCGCCTGGCGATTCTTCTCCAGCAGCAAAGTGCGCCGCCCGCGCTCGGCTGCGTTGATGGCGGCCATCAAGCCCGCGGCGCCGGCGCCGATCACAATTACGTCCCATGGAACTTCGCTCACTTGGCGTCACTCCAGGAAGACAGTCTGCCGATCCGCGGACGAGAAAGCGATGAAAGTGATCATCGTGTCCGGACCGTCGTTGACGAGCTTGTGCTTCATGCCGACGGGGATGCGCACCACGGAGCCGGCGCGAACGGGGATCCACTCCTGATCGAGTAGGTGTTTGCCCATGCCCTGTTGCACGTACAGGATTTCTTCGCAGTTGGGATGATAGTGGAGCGGATTGGCCTTGCCCGCGAAGAGCTGGCATACGCCGACGGTCTGGGCGGCGCCGAGGCCACCGTTGGCGAGCCATTGTAGCGTGCCCCAATCGAAGGATTGCATGGGCAGGTCGGCAGTGTGCGTGGTGAGCATGGGTGACTTCTGATTTCGTTGAGCGTTCGCAGCGCGGCGCCAGGCCATTAGGCGCTGTGACGCGAGCGCTAAACGAAGAAGGGAATTCCTACAATTACCATAGTCAACCGCCGCGCCGCGACCAACGAGGTTCCGCCATGCAACCCTTCGAAGGCGAATGGACCTTCGCGCTTCCTCCCGCCGCGCTTTGGCCCAAACTGCGCGACGCCGCCTTTCTCGTGGCGTGCATTCCTGACGGCACGCCGCACGACGGGGCGACGCGCGATCGCGCCGTCTGCACCGTCCGCCCCGGTTTCTCCTTCATGGGCGGCAGCCTCGACGTCACCATCGACGTGCTCGATGGCGTCGAGCCGACGAGCCTGCGCTACACGCAGAAGAGCAAGGGCATCGGCACGACCAGCGAGGTAGAGACTTCGTTGACATTGGAGCCGCACGAAGCGGGAACGAAGATCAAATGGCGTGCCGAGGTCAAGAACCTGGGCGGCTTGCTGAAGATGGCGCCGAGCGGTTTGATTCGCGGAGCGGCGAACAAGGTGATCGAGGACGGCTGGGCGGGCGTCGCGGCGAAACTGGCCGCGACCAATTGATTGATTCGTTTAGCGTTCGCGCGGCGCGCGCGCTAAACGAAGACAGGTTATTTGTACGCCTCATATTCCTTCCCGCCCAACAGCGCCGCCGCGATCTTCAACTTCAAGATCTCGTCTGTCCCCTCATAAATCCGACACACACGCACATCCATCAGATGACGCCCCGGTCGATACAACGTCGACCAACCGCGCCCGCCAAAAAGCTGCACCGCGTGATCGGCGGCGTCCCAGGCGGCGTTCGCGGCGAAGAGCTTAGCCTTGGCCGCCAGCATCTCCGCGTTCGCCTTGAGCTCCGCGTTCTGTGGATTGGCTTGGCTGGCGTCTTTAGCCTCGGCGGCTTTCAGGATTAGGGCCTCGCTGGCGATGCGCGCCATTTCGATGGCTGCCAGATGTTCCTGCACGAGTTGATGCTTGCCGATCGCCTTGCCGTGCTGTTCGCGTTCCTGGGCGTAGCGGATCGACTCGATAAGGCAGTCTTCGATGACGCCCAGACATCCCGCTGCGACGGACAATCGACCGCTGACGAGCGTGCCCATGGCGATGCGGAAGCCGTCGCCTTCGGGGCCGAGCAAGTTCTTGAGCGGGCATTGAAAATCAGTGAGCGAAAACATGCCGGTGTTGGCGGTGGGCATGCCGACCTTCGCCAGGAGATCTTCCCGTTCGATGCCGGCTTGATCGGTGTCGATGACGAAGGCGCTGATGCGTCGCGGCGACGGAGCCTCCGGCGTGGTGGTGGAATAAGCGAACACGACGACGGTCGTCGCGATGCCGGCGTTGGAGATCAAATACTTGACGCCGTTCAAGGAATAATGATCGGCCTTCTTCTCGTAGGTGGTGATCATCTCCAGCGGGTTCGAGCCGGCGTCGGGCTCGGTGAGGCCGAAGGCGAGAATCTTGTCCCCCTTGCACGAAGCAGGCAGATAGCGCTGCTTGAGCTCTTCGGAGCCCCAGGTCATGATCGGGTATTGGCCAATGCTTGTGTGACCGGAGAAGAACGTGCGGACGCCAGTCCCTTCCTGACCGATGCGCGCCAGCGCCCGGGCGTAGGTGACGGTATCGGCGCCGCGGCCGCCGTATTCGGGCGGCACGGGAATGCCGAGGATGTTGTACTTCTGCGCCAGCGGAATCAGGTGATGGTTGAAACGATGCTCGACGTAGCACAATTCCTCGTGCTCGCGCAACTCCAGGCAGAAAGACTCGACGTCGTCCAGCAAGCGGCGCTGATCGGCGGGGTGCATGGCAATCTCCCTTGTCTACGTTTAGCGATTGCATGACGCCGCGCGAACGCTAAACGAAGACCCGATTGATGAAAGCAGGCAGGCGTTCAGTGCATATGATAGTCAAAACGCCGATTGCATTCGGCGTTTTCGCAGGCTACATTGAGACGCTATGTCCGACTTACCGACCGTCAAAGAACCGGGGCGTAACGTTGCGCCGAGCGTGCCTGTCAGCGACCTGGGCAGGCCGCGCGCGGACGATCCGGGCGCGCGCACCGTTCACGCCGAATCACAAGCGCCGACCTTCACCGTCACGGTCGGCCAAAGCTTTGGCGAATACGAACTGCTGACGGAGATCGCCCGCGGCGGCATGGGGGTCGTCTATCGCGCGCGGCAAACAGCGCTCGACCGCGTCGTCGCCCTCAAGATGATCCTCGCGGGCCGCCTGGCGAACTCCGAGGATGTTACGCGCTTTCAAACCGAAGCGGCAGCAGCGGCCAAATTGCAGCATCCCAACATCGTCGCGGTCTTTGACGTCGGCGTGCAGCAGGGGCAGCATTTCTTCACGATGGAATATATCGAGGGCATTAGCCTCGATCAAAAGCTCGCCCAGGGCCCGCTGGCGTGTAAAGTCGCCGCCCGCTATGTGCGCATTCTGGCGCGGGCCGTCCATTACGCGCATGAACATGGCATATTGCATCGCGACCTCAAGCCGTCGAACATACTCATGGACGTCTCCGACGAACCGCACATCACTGACTTCGGCCTGGCCAAGCGTCTGGGCCCCGACAACTCCGGGCAGACGCGCAGCGGCGCCATCCTGGGCACGCCGAGCTACATGTCCCCCGAACAGGCGCAAGGCAAGGTCAACCTGTTCGGGCCGGCCTGCGACGTGTACAGTCTCGGTGCGATCCTGTATGAGCTGCTGACGAGCCGGCCCCCCTTTTGCGCGGAGACGCCGCTCGACACCGTGATGCAGGTGATCGACCATGATCCCGTGCCGCCGCGGTTGCTCAATCCGAACATCGATCACGACATCGAGACTATCTGCCTGAAATGCCTGGAGAAGGCCCCCGAGGCACGCTATGTGTCCGCGGAGGAGCTGGGCGAGGACTTGCAGCGTTACCTCAATGGCGACTCGATCACCGCCCGCAGCTTCAACATGCTCGATCGCCTGGCGCGCACTCTCGAACGCGACACGCATACGGCCGACTTCGCGGCATGGAGCTCGATGCTGCTGGTGATGGCGGTCGTCGTTTTTGCCGAGCATGTCGCGGTGTTCGGCATGGTCTGGTTCGGGCAGTCGCGCGCGTTGATCCTGACGGCGCGGTTCACGCAATTCGTGCTGCTGGCGTTTCTCTTCTGGAACAATCGCGGCAGCCGGCTGCTGCCGACCAACGTCGCCGAACGCGAGCTGTGGACGATCTGGATCGGCTACTTCGCAAGCTATTTCTTCGCGATCGTCACGACGCGCTTACTGACGAATCGCGATGTCATCAACACCGCGATGGTCGCGGATCAGTACCTCGCGGAATTGCTGCCGTATCCGTTCATAGCCCTCTTGTCGGGGCTGTGCTTCTTCACCATGGGTGCGAACTACTGGGGCCGTTGCTATGCGGTCGGCGTGGTATTCCTCCTGACGGCGCCGGTGATGGCATTGAACCTGAACTTCGGCCCGCTGATCTTCGGCGTGCTGTGGTCGATCGTGCTGACGATGTTGGGCCTGCATCTGCGCAATCAAGGCCTACGCAAGGAGGCGGAGCAGTCCGCCGCCCAGCCGTCGCAAGCGGCGACGTTGAAGTTTATCGTTAAGAAGTAGCCGCGCGTTTGTTTAGTATTCGCTGACAAGAGTCAAATCGCTCGCTGTGTGTCAACGAGCGCTAAACGGCCAGCGGCAAGACAATCACCTTACTGGAGGACTCTCCCCATGCACCGCCTTATTGCCAGCGCCGTTGTGCTGTTCGTCAGCCTCGGCAGCGTCCGCGCTCAGGACGGGTTCAAGCCTCTCTTCAACGGCAAAGACCTGACCGGCTGGGTCAACGTCAACTGCGCGCCGAGCACGTGGTTCGTCAAGGACAATATGATCATCACCACAGGCAAGCCAACGGGCTACCTACGCACCGAGCGCATGTACGAAAACTTCATCCTCGAGTTCGAGTGGTTCCACGCGCCGCAGCCGAAGGGTTCCGTCGGCAACTCCGGCCTGTTCGTCTGGGGCGATCCGATCCCCGCGATGGGCACGGGCTACACGCGCTCCATCGAGGTGCAAGTGCTCGTCAATCTCCTCTACAAGGACAAGAAGGGCAACGCCACCGCGACCAGCCACGGCGACCTCTTCAGCATCTGGGGCGCCTCGTGCAAGCCCGACCGTCCGCACCCGGGCGGCTCTCAGCGCTGCCTGCCGAGCGAAAACGTCTGCAAGGGCGAATACGAATGGAACCACTACCGCGTCACCGCCACCAACGGCGCGCTGAAGCTCGCGGTCAACGGCAAGGAAGTCTCCGGCGTCACCGAAAGCAACCCGCGCAAGGGCTTCCTCGCGCTCGAATCGGAAGGCTCCGAATGCCGCTTCAAGAACATCCAGATCAAGGAGCTGCCGAGCACCAACCCGAAACCGGCGGAGGTCTGCGATGCCGACAAGGGATTCCAATGTCTCTTCACCGGCCTCGACCTGGCGGGCTGGAAGGCGACGGATCAGCAAAAAGCGCATTGGAAAATGGGGGACGGCGTCCTGAGCTACAACGGCAAAGGCGTCGGCCAAAGCGCGCGCGGTCTCTGGACCGAAAAATCGTTCGCCGACTTCGAGTTGATTTGTGATTTCAAGACAAGCTTCGGCCTGAACCTGCGCGGCGATGGATTGGTCACTCTGGCGGGGACGAACAAAGGCTGGAATCGCGCGGTCGTGCGTGTGAAAGGCGACCACTTCAGCATCATGATCAACGGCAAGGTGACCATCGATAATATGCGCATGGCGGGCCTTCCTGCAACCGGCCCGATCGCGCTGTTGTGCCGCGATGAACCGCAGCAGTTTCGCAACGTGTTCATCCGCGCATTGAAAGCCGGCGAATAGGCCTCATTTCGTTTAGCGCTCGCGCGGCAGCGCCCTGTTGCCTGGCACTTCGACGCGAGCGCTAAACGGCGCCCGGGGTTCACATCATCTTCTCCGTGAACTGATTCACGTTGAAAGTCGGGTTCAACTCGATGTCGCCGAAGAAATACTCGGCGATCGGAAGCTTCTTGGAGTCGTACAGGATCGAGCCAGTCTGAAACAATGTCTCCTGATCGATGTAGATTATCATCGACGCCAGATCGTCTTCCTCCGGCGGATCGTAACGCCAGCGCTCGAACTTGTAACACGGGCGCTTGCCGAGCTTCTCGACCTTTTCGATGCCCGCGAATCGTATGTGGAGAGCGCCGCGCTTGTCGGAATCGTGGATGCTGTTGAGCGTTCGCTTGGCGCCTATGTAGAGGCCGAACTGCGTGATTGGAAACCGGCTGGTCGCTCTCGCCTCCGGACCATCAACGGGCTTGCGCATGACCGGGAGAAACTCGAGGAAAGGCCGGACCAGAAGCATCCCTTTGTTTTCGCCCTCGACATACAGCGATCGCGCGGCCAATCCCTTGCCGTCGATCCAATCCATGTGGACGCTGAATGGCTTCTCGCGGAAGTGTACGCGGATCTTTTCTTTCGGTCCCATCTTGTTGTTGACTCGTTCTTCCTTGAGAAACATACAGCGATAGCCCTGTACGCCCTTCTCATATTCGCGCAGACATTTCTCCAAGAACTTGACCGGCTCATTCTTGGCCAGGTCGTACATGACGTATCCGGGATCGCTGCTGACTTTGACCAGCGGTTCCCACGGCACATTGGCTGGAAAGGGCTGATGGGGCAAGCTGACGAACAGGCGCGCGGCGGTATTGCGCGAAGAGTTCGCCTCGTCCTCGCCGATCTTGCGCAGAGTCTCCCATGGCAAATTGGCCGGGAAGGGCTGTCCCGGCAACGCGGCGAAACAGTGCAAGGCGAGCTGTTCATGCGCGGGGAGCGTGTACTGCTTCGGAGGTGGATCGTCGCCGCACGGCCGGGTCGTGTGCGTGTGGCGAAGGAGCGGGAAGAACCCTAGCGGGGCAGCCAGAATCAACACGAGCAGAATTTTTTGTGCCATCGCGCTATCCTCGGCGTGGGTAGGCTCGATCCTTCATCTTCCTAAATAGTTTAACGCACTTTGCCGCGCGGTCAATCGCAGCTTCGTTTGTGGCGAAGCGTCCGGGTGTACGACATGGTTTGCAGCTGAGGGTTTGGGTTTGGTATGCTTGTGGCCGAAGTTCCTTGACACAGCAATGAGTTCGGACACCCCGCGAGAAAGGAGCCAGGGATGGCCAGGAAAAAAAAGGTTCTGCCAGCGTCG